>Ga0134102_1000012_pt1 | contig 233732 bp, 211 predicted proteins | sample 13_3_2metaG_FD_94447 | JGI IMG/M metagenome (GOLD analysis project Ga0134102, IMG submission 94447) | Switchgrass degrading microbial communities from high solid loading bioreactors in New Hampshire, USA - 13_49_3.3_201_A3 metaG | ecosystem: Engineered > Bioreactor > Semi-continuous >...
ATAATAGCCATGTGATTTATACTCCTCTGGTAAAGATCATGTGGTTATCTTCTTTCACTGGAGAGTATAAATCACTTTTGCTTTTTATACAAGATTAGGTCTCATATGTATTGTAATATAACAGTTTTTTTTGTAAAAATATTGATAATTGTTCTTGCATTTAGGACAGATATTTAGTATAATATTATAGCGTTAACATGCACCCTTAGCTCAGCTGGTAGAGCAATTGACTCTTAATCAATGGGTCTGGGGTTCGAGTCCCCAAGGGTGTACCATTTTGAAAAAAATAAGAACATATAAAAAAGTAGAAGTTAAGCTTCTACTTTTTTATATTCTTTTTAGACTCATTTTATCTGTTTCCTATGACACTCCTCTGGCAAGAGCCATATAATAGGATTAAAGTAAGAATTCTTGCACGGGGAATCAGAATGGAAGAACAAAAGAAAAAACAGAATAAAAAGGCATTATTCATATCTTTTTTGATAATCGGAACCTATATGGTTGTAGAGGTTATGGGGGGAATCCTCACCAACAGCCTCGCTTTGCTTTCCGATGCGGGCCATATGCTTTCCGACACCTTTTCTCTGGGAATCGCCTTGCTCGCCTTCATGGTGAGCGCGCGTCTCGCCGATGCAAAGAGGACCTATGGAAACAAAAGGTTCGAGATTCTCGCCGCCCTCCTGAACGGACTTCTTTTGATTGTGATGTCCGCGTACATCTTCCTGGAAGCGACGCGGAGAATAAGAAAACCGTCGGAAATAAGGACCGGCGGAATGCTTGCAATCAGCATCCTCGGCTTGGCGGTGAACATCACCGTCGCCTTGGTCATGCACAAAAGAGGGGACGTCAAGGGTAATTTGAACATGCGGGGAGCTTTCCTCCATGTGATGAGCGACACGCTGGGCTCAGTCGGAGCGATCGCGTCGGCCTTGCTTGTCCTGTTCTGCGGTTGGACCTGGGCGGATCCGGTGGCGAGTATGCTGGTCGCCTTCCTGATCCTGAGGAGCGGAATCCGGCTCTCCAAGGAGGCCGTCCATGTTTTGATGGAAGGGTCTCCGAAGGGGATTAATCCGGAACAGGTCGTTACGGAAATCCTGAAGGAAGAAAGAATCCAATCGGTTCACGATTTCCACCTTTGGACAATCACGAGTGGGTTCCACGCTCTCACCTGCCATGCGGTTGTTTCGGAAGGATTTGATTTCAAGGAAGCCGGAGAGGTGTTGAGGAATGTTGAAGATTCGCTCCGGGATTTGGGAATTAGGCATGCGACCATCCAACTCGAACCGGAAAGCGATGGGGAAACGGATTCTCTCTACTGCACCAGCTAGATGATGCTTTTCTTGTATTGGCTCGGTGACATGTTCGTGAGGCGCTTGAATGTGGAAGTGAAATGGGAGAGGGAGACGAACTGCAGTTGATCGGCGATCGCCACAAAAGGCAAGCCTCGCCTGATCAGTTTTTTCGCTTCTTCGATTTTCAGTTTCAAAAAGAAATTCATGATGGTGGAGCCGGTTTTTTTCTTGAATTCCGTGCAGAGATGGGTCTTTCCGTAATTGGTGTGCCGGCAAAGATCCTCCAATGTGATTTTCGAATATAGGTTTCCTTTCAGGTATTTGATGACCACGTCTTCGATCGCTTGGGAGGAATCCAGTTTGGATATGAATTGGATTTCGGAAGAGGGCTTCGCGGACTCCTCGCGGACGATCCTGATCAAAAGGAGTTCAAGGGAATTCTTGATGATCTGCTCCCCCCCGAGGGCGGGGTTTTTCTTCAATTTCAGGCGCTTCAGGTCGGGATCGAAAACGGGAAGTTCGAAAGTGCTGCTTGCTTCCGAGATGATTGTGGAAAGGAGGTCCTTGAGATGGTCCGGCAGGCGGATCTGTTTGTCCAGGAAGTAGTTCATGATTTCGGATTTGCAGACGAAAGTGATGACGAAGATGTTGCTTTCGTCTTTTTTATTTCCATAGACGGCGTGGGGTTCGTTCGGGCTCAGGAAGATGATTTCACCCTGCTTGAGCGGCCTCCTTATCCCCCCGACTTCAATGATCACTTCGTTCTTGTCGCAGTAGATGATTTCCCAGAAGTTGTGGGCCTCCCCGGCAAAGACATAATCCTTGGGGAGTTCCTGGTAGTGGATTGTGACGATTTTCTGAATGACCAGAAGGTTGGAAATTTTGTGCAAGTAAAACTTCTTTTTTTCCATGCTTCCATTTTACCATACTTCCGGAGGTTTATCAAATTATTTTATAATTGCGCCGGGTGAAAGAAAATATAAAAAGTTGGAAAGAATCTTGCTATGATTTTTTCTCCCTTTTGATTATAATGACTTTGTAAAGGTGATGGATATGACAGAAGAATTATTAAAAATCGCAAATGAATTTCAAATACAAGGAGATGTGCAAGAAATCAGCCCTTATGGGTTCGGACACATCAACCGGACTTACCTGCTCGTGACTTCCGAAAGAAGGTACATCCTGCAAAAGATCAACCACAATCTCTTCAAGGAAGTGGACAAACTGATGCACAACATTCGGGAGGTTTCAGAATACAACCGCAAGGTAACATTGGAGAGGGGCGGGGATCCGGATGCGGAATGCTTGAGTCTGGTTTTGACTAAAAACGGTGAAAGCTATCTGCACTACGGTGAAGGCTATTACCGGGTCTATAAATTCATCGAGAATTCGGTTTGCTTTCAGCTTGTGGAAAAGCCGGAGCATTTCTATGAAAGCGCGGTCGCTTTCGGTTCCTTCGCTTCGATGCTTGCGGAATTCGACGCGAAGTCGCTCTACGAAATCCTCCCCAATTTTCACAACACCCCCGTCCGCTTTCAAAACTTCCTCGCAAGCGTCAAGAAGGACGCTTTTGACCGGGTGAAAGAAGTCGGACCGGAAATCGAGTTCGTCCTCCAAAGGGAGGATTACTGTCCCAGGATCGTTTCCCTTCTGGAGGAAGGAAAGATCCCCACAAAGGTCACGCACAACGACACGAAACTGAACAACGTCCTCTTCCATAAAGACACGGGCACAGCCCTGGCGGTGATTGACTTCGACACAATCATGCCCGGAAGCATCTGTTACGACTTCGGGGATTCAATCCGTTTCGGTTGCTCGACCGCAGCGGAAGACGAAACGGATTTGGACAAGGTCCACTTCCGGATCGATCTCTTCGAGGAGTATGTGAAAGGTTATCTTCACGCTTTGGGGAAGGACATAACCGTGGTGGAGAAGGACCACCTGGTCGACGGAGCGCTGCTGATGACGCTGGAATGCGGAATGAGGTTCCTCACCGATTATTTGGACGGCGACACCTACTTCCGAATCAGCCGACCGAAGCAGAACCTTGATCGCGCGCGGACCCAGTTCAAGCTTGTGAGCGAAATGGAAAGCCAACTGGATGAAATGCAAAAGATAGTTGAAAAATACTACCGGATGCATTCCCTCGAGGAGGAGAAATGAACGGAGCGTTAGAGAATCTGCTTGTTTATGCGAAGAGGCATCTGGAGCTGGATCCGAGGGATGAAGTCTATGTGCGGAACCGCCTGCTTGAAGCCCTGGGCGAGGAGGATTACGAAGAAGGAAAGACTCCGGCCGCAACGGCTGACAATCCGGAGGAGGCGGTCGGCCCGCTCGTTGATTTCGCCCGGAAGAAGGGTCTGATCCAGGAAGAGGAGAGAGAATACTTCGCCTTCAAACTCCTGGACATGGTGGCGCTATATCCAAGCGAAATCATCGATCGTTTCCAAGAAAAATACGCAAAAGCGCCGCTTTCGGCTTTCGAATGGCTCCATAAATATAACGTCAAGAGCGATTATGTCCGGGCCGGAAAAATCGCCAAGAACATCAAGTGGATTTATGAAGGAAGCAAAGGGAACCTGGAAATCACGGTCAACCTGAGCAAACCGGAAATCCTCCATACGGAAGTGAAGAAAGCCGCCCAGAAACGGGGCGGGTATCCGAAATGCGCGATCTGCGCGGAAAACATTGGTTACGCGGGGAAAGGAACCTACCGCCAGAACCTCAGGGCGGTGCCCTTGACCCTCGGCGGCGAGGAGTATTTCTGGCAGTTTTCTCCTTACGCCTATTTCCATCATCACGGCATCGCCGTGAGTTTGGAGCACAAGCCGATGCGAGTCGACCTGAAAACCGCGGGGAAACTCTTCGATTTCGTCGATTACATCCCCGACTATTTCATTGGTTCCAACGCCGGGCTTCCGCGCGTCGGCGGTTCAATCCTCGCCCACGACCATTTCCAAGGCGGGCTGCACCGTATGCCCCTGTTCGAGACGGGGACCCGGAGGCGGTTGTTGGCTGATGGTTTCAAAAACACGGATATTACGGTTCCCGAGTGGTATAATAGTGTCATCAGGCTCCGGGGGCGGGACAGGGCGGAAATCGAGGAAATCGCCCGGAAGATCATCTCCGCCTGGGAGGCCTATGACGATTTGGAAAACGACATCATCGCCCGCACGGATGAGCAGCACAACGGCTTTTCCGTAATCGCGAGGAAGGAGGGCGGAACATACATCCTCGATGTGGTTCTGCGGAACAACAGGACCAGCGGGGAATATCCCGACGGCATCTTCCACGCCCATCCCGAATACCATCACATCAAGAGCGAAGGCATCGGCCTGATCGAAGCGAGCGGGCTGTTCGTCCTTCCCCCGCGCCTGAAGGGCCAACTTGGTTATGTGCAGGCGGTGCTTGCGGACGAAATCCAGGAGCCGAAGTTTGAAGGCGATTTGGAGCCGTTTCGGGACATGGCTTCTTCCCTCGGTAAGAACGGGAAAATGACCCCGGAGGCCGCGGAAGAGGCAGTCAGAAAGGAAGTCGGAAGGATCTGCGAAAAGATTCTGGAGAACATCGCGGTCTTCAAGGATACGGAAAAAGGCAGATTAGGATTCAGACGTTTCTTGGAAAGCATTGGATTGAAAGAGGTGGAATGAATGAAGAAAATTCTGGTCACGGGCGGAGCGGGCTACATCGGCTCCCATACCGTTTTGGAACTTTTGGAAAGGGATTATCAGGTCCTGGTAATCGACAACTTGAGCAACTCCTCCATGGAGAGCCTGAAAAGAGTCGAGAAGATCACCGGAAAAAGCGTGGACTTTTATGAAGGCGATCTCCGCGACGAGGAACTTCTGGACAGGATTTTCAAGGAAAATGAAATCGAAAGCGTCATTCATTTCGCCGGGCTGAAGGCCGTCGGCGAAAGCGTGAGCAAACCTTTGGAATATTATGACAACAACGTCGGCGGGACTTTGACGCTGCTTCGGGCGATGCGGCGTTCTGGCGTCAAATCCATCATCTTTTCCTCTTCCGCAACCGTCTACGGGGATCCGGAAAGACTTCCGCTCGACGAGGACTGCCGTCTTTCCGTAACCAACCCCTACGGAGCGACGAAACTGATGATTGAAAACATCCTGAAGGATCTCTACCGGGCGGAAAACGATTGGAACACCGTCATCCTGAGGTATTTCAATCCCGTCGGCGCCCATGAGAGCGGCCTAATCGGGGAAGATCCGAACGGCATCCCCAACAATCTTGTTCCCTTCATCGCCCAGGTCGCCGTGGGCAAACTTCCGGAAATCAAAGTCTTCGGCGGCGATTTCGACACGCCCGACGGCACCGGAGTCCGCGACTACATCCATGTCGTCGATCTCGCTTTAGGACACATCAAGGCTTTGGAAAAGGTGACCGAACCCGGACTCAGAATCTACAATCTCGGGACGGGCAGGGGTTATAGCGTCCTGGAGATGATCCGCGCCTTTGAGAAGGCTTGCGGAAAGAGGCTTCCCTACCGAATCGTCGGAAGGAGGTCCGGAGACATCGGCGCCTGTTTCGCCGATCCGAGCAAGGCCGAAATGGAACTCGGCTGGAAGGCGGAACGGGGAATCGAGGAAATGTGCACCTCCCATTGGAAATGGCAGAGCATGAATCCCAATGGATACGAAAACTGAAACAGAAAAGGCGGGAAACTGAAGGTTTCTCCCTGAATAAGGACATTCTCATATGCCGATGGCTTCCCTAGCACTGGGTCAATTTTTTGGGTTTTTAAATAAAAGGAGAAGAAAAGGATGAAAATATCGATTTCAAACGGCGGAATCACGGATGTTTTGGGTTATGAAGCTGGCTTTGCGGCGATGAAAAAAGCAAGAATCGATGCCGTGGATTTCGGCTTGAACGCTTTTCCTCTTGATTTTTTTGAAGATGAGGACAAATTGTGGGAATATTTCAAAGAAGTGAAACGGGCGGCGGAGGACAACGGAATAGAGTTCGGGCAATTCCATGCCCCCTGCCCTTCCTACATCCATGGCAATGAGGAAGCGACAAGGAAGGTTAGGGAAGCGATCGTGAAAAGCATCAGGATTGCGAGTTACTGCGGAAGCAGATACATCATCGTTCATCCCTGTTTCATAACCAACGAGGAAGAGGAATGGGAAGAAAACATCAGATTTTATTCTTCTCTGATTCCTCATCTTCAAGAAAACGGCGTCATCTGCTGCTTGGAAAATATGTGGGCCTATGACGACAGCGGCAAAATCTACGGAGCCGTATGTTCCGAGGCTCAGGAAGCGAACAGATACATCGACGTTTTGAATGAAATTGCGGGAGAGGATCTTTTTGCTTTCTGTCTGGACACGGGTCATCTCATCCTTGCGGGAATCGACTTCGATTATCCCGTGAAAACTTTGGAGAAGAGACTCAAGACCCTCCACATCAACGACAACGACGGGCTTGGTGACCACCATCTTTGCCCATACATGGGTGTTGGCGATTGGAATCGTTTCTGCAAAGCCCTCAAGGAAATAGGTTATCAAGGAAACCTGAATTTTGAGACGGGACCGCAGGTACAAAGATTCGGTGCGCCCCTTGTCCAAGAAGTCACCTCTCTGATTGGAGGGGTGGGTCGCTTCTTTTCCAAAATGATTGAAGAAGCGTGAGAAAAGGTAATTGCTTTTGGTAAAGACCGGAGAAGTTGAGAAACGTCGATGTAAACATTTTCATGCAAGGCATGATTGAAAAAGTTTGAATAATAAGTATAATTTATTAATAAGATTAAAGCAAAGACTGTGAAGAGAAGAGTAGCCGATCGATGCATTCACAGAGAGTTCCGTTAGGTGAGAGGGAACAATGCTGAAGTCGGTGAAGATGGCCTCGGAGTCGCCTGGCCGAGCGTTTTGTAAGGTCAGGACGTGGGCGCACGTTACAGCGCTAGAGTATGATAGTACTCGAAGAGGTCGCAGCAGTGATGTTGCGATGAAAAAAGGTGGTACCGCGGGAAGATCGTCTCGTCCTTTTACAGGGCGGGATTTTTTTGTTTTCGGAGGTGAACATGGTAAAAATCGTCAATGTCTCCAAGACATTCGTACAGACCGATAAAGAAAACCTGCATGCGCTTGTGGATGTATCCCTGGAGATCGAGAAAAACAGTATTTTCGGAATCATCGGTATGAGCGGCGCCGGCAAGTCGACCCTGCTCCGTTCCCTGGTCGGCTTGGAAAAAGTCGACAACGGGAAAATCTATGTGGACGGGATGGAGATCACGAAACTCAAAGGCCGGGCGCTCCGGGAATATCTGAAAAACGTCGGCGCCGTCTTCCAAGGCTACAATCTGCTCTATCAGCGCAACGTGGAAAGGAACATCGCCTTTCCCTTGGAAATAAACGGCTGGGACAAGAAGCGGATCAAGGAAAGGGTCAGTCAGCTCCTGGAAGTCACGGGTTTGAAAGGCAAGGAGAAGGCCTATCCTGCCCAGCTTTCCGGCGGACAGAAGCAGCGGGTGGCGATCGCCCGGGCGCTGGCCCTGAATCCGAAACTCCTGCTTCTGGATGAGATTACGAGCGCGCTCGATCCGAAGACGACGAAGCAGATTCTGAAGCTTCTGCTTGAAATCCGCGAGAAGTTCGACGTGACGATGATTCTGATCACCCATGAAATGGCTGTCGCCTCCTCCATCTGCGACCGCCTGGCGGTGCTTGACTACGGGAGGATTGTGGAAGAAGGGAAGGCGAAGGATGTTCTGGATATTCCGAAGAGCTCGGTGACGAAGATGCTTCTGGGGAAAGGAGGGTTCGAAGATGAAGGCCTTGATTGAATTGTTCAAAGAGACGGGGATGTTCAAAGGCACGCTTGAGACCTTGTACATGGTCTTTTTTTCCACAATCTTTGCCTATCTCGTCGGAGTCCCCCTCGGGGTTCTGGTCGTCGTGACCGAAAAAGACGGAATCAAACCCAACAGAATCCTGAATCTAGTCCTGGGGACTGTCATCAACCTTTTCCGGTCAATCCCCTTTTTGATCCTTCTCGTCCTCTTGATTCCCCTGACCCGCCTCATCGTCGGAACTTCAATCGGATCGACGGCGATGCTTGTGCCCCTGACCTTCGCCTCGACTGTCTTCGTCGCCCGGCTTGTGGAATCGGCGTTGAAGGAATTGGATAAAGGGGTTGTTGAACAGGCGATCGTGACGGGGGCGACTCCCTCCCAGATTGTTTTCAAAGTCTTCTTGGTGGAAGCGACCCCGGCGCTGATCCGGGGGCTTGCGATCACCGGAATCAACCTGATCGGCTATTCCGCAATGGCCGGAGCAGTCGCGGGCGGGGGTCTGGGCGACATCGCGATTCGCTACGGATATTACAAATACGATTACGGAGTGATGCTGGTCACCGTCGTGCTGCTTGTGGCAATCGTGCAGTTGGTTCAGTTCATATTTGATAAAATCGCGAAGAAAGTAGACAAAAAAAGATTATAGGAGGAACCGATGAAAAATTTCATATTTTCAATCATTTGTTTCCTTTTCCTCATTGTTTTCTCGGGGTGCGCCGAGAAGAACACGATAGATGACAAACGGCTGGTCGTCGCGGCTTCGCAGACGCCGCATGCGGAAATCCTCGAACAGTGCCGGACTTTCATCGAAGCCAGGGGCTATGAGTTGGAAATCCGCGTCTTCAGCGACTACGTCCTGCCCAACGAAGCTACCGTGAGCGGGGAAGTCGATGCCAATTTCTTCCAGCACACTCCCTATCTGGAAGACTACAACAGAAAAAACAAGACCGATCTTGTTCCCGTCCTCAAGGTGCATTATGAACCGCTGGGGATCTACCAAGGCCGGAGGACCAGCCTCGAGGACATCGAGAACGCCCGGATCGCGATTGCGAACGACACCTCCAACGGCGCACGCGGGCTTTTGCTTCTGCAGGAACTGGGCATCATCCAGCTTGATGCAAGCAAGGGCGTGAACGTGGGGGTCAGGGACATCATCCAAAACCCGCACAATGTCCAGATTGTCGAGCTCGAGGCGGCGATCATTCCCGCCCAGCTTACTGATGTCGATTTCGGGATCATCAACGGAAATTACGCTCTTGAAGCGGAGGTTCCGCGTTCGAAACTGCTCGCAAGCGAATCCAGCACCTCCCTCGCCGCCCAGACATATGCGAATATCCTCGCGGTGAAGCGGGAGAACAAGGACAAGGAAGCGATCAGAATTCTCGTCGAGGCTTTGAAGCAGCCGGAGATTGCGGCATTCATCAACGCGAACTACCAGGGAGTGGTCGTGCCCCTGCTCGGAGGGGAAGAATGAAAAACGGGCTCGCAAGGGCCCGTTTTATTTCAAAAACCGGGTAAATTCACTTGATTTTTTGACGCGAATCTAGTATAATATTTTAGGTTGAAATTTAACACAGGCGCCTATAGTAAAATGGATATTATAAGGGACTCCGAAGCCCTAGTTGCAGGTTCGATTCCTGCTAGGCGCGCCATTTTTTATTCTTGGTTGGACTCGGGATATAGCTCAGCTTGGTTAGAGCGCTTGCTTCGGGAGCAAGAGGTCGTGCGTTCAAATCGCATTATCCCGACCATTTTTTATTTGGATTTAAAATGTTATTTAAAAAATGTGATTTATTTTTAAAACTCTTGACATTGGCGATTCAGCGTGCTAAAATGTTGAAAAAAAGTGGATATTGTTGCCAAAACAAGAGTGATCTTGTGACGGAAAGCTATAGGGTCTTCATTTGTTGAAGATAGCCAGTTGCCATTGCTTGTGATGTTGCACAAGATGGCAACTTATTTTTTTTAGGAAAGGGATGTTGTGAATCACATTTGCGTGCAAACGGATATTCGGACAGAGTATTCGGTTTGAATATTTGCCCTCATCATGGAAGTCAGACGTTCGTCTGACTTTTACAATTTTAAAAGGCCTCTTCATATTTGGAGGGTTTTATAATATAATATTGGTATAAATCAAATTTGGGAGAGGAAAAATGAGGTACCTGAGCATTCCGAACAGCAATCTCACCGTTTCCGAAATCGGTCTTGGCTGCATGCGCCTTGGAGAATTGGATTATTGTGATGCGGAAAAGCTGGTTTTGGCTTCCGTGGAGGAAGGCGTCAATTTCTTCGACCATGCCGACATCTACGGGGACGGAAGGTGCGAAGAGGTTTTCGGCGCGGTGTTGCGGAACAGTCCCGGTCTTAGAAGCAAGATCATCATTCAAAGCAAATGCGGAATCAGGGAAGGACATTATGACAGTTCCGCGGAGCACATCCTCGCATCTGTCGAAGGCTCGCTGAAACGGCTGAACACGGATTACCTTGATGTGCTGCTGATCCATCGCCCCGACGCCCTGACTGATTTCGAAGAAGTCGGGCGGGCTTTCAAGAAACTGCGGATGGAGAAAAAGGTGCGGTATTTCGGCGTGTCCAACATGAATTCCGCTCAGATCGAAATCCTGCAGAAGAACCTCCCCAACAAGCTCATTTTCAACCAGCTCCATTTCAATGTCGTCCATGCGTCCCTGATTGATGAGATCATCTACACGAACCTGAAAAGCGATTTCGCGGGCGGTTTGCTCGATTACATGCGCCTCCATGACATCACCATGCAAGCCTGGTCGCCCCTGCAGATATCCTTAGACGAAGGGACGTATCTGGACAATCCGGAATATCCGGAATTGAATGCGAAACTTGAAGAGATCGGGAAGAAATACGGGCTTTCCAAGGCCACCGTCGCCCTGGCTTGGATCCTCCGCCACCCCGCGAAAATCCAGGTGATCGCCGGGACGACCAAGGTTGAGCATTTAAGGGAGCTTGTGAAAGCGTCGGGAATCGAAATCACGCGCAAGGAATGGTATGAGTTGTACCTGTCCGCAGGGAGAACGTTGCCATAAAAAGAAAAGGAGAAGCACATGAAAAAATTCTACATCAACCAAAAAATGATTTCCATCGGCGACCGTTTCAATGTTTTCGGTGAAGACGGAAGCATCGTTTATGAGGTGAAGGAGAAACTTTTTACCTTCGGGAAACAATTCAGGCTTTATGACAATCATGGAAGGGCGCTTGCCTTCATCAAACAGAAGCTTTTCCGGCTCCTTCCGCTCTATGAAATCCATGTGAACGATAAGTTGGTGGCGACTGTCAAAGGACGGTTCACGTTCTTGGTGAAAAAGTATGATGTCATCTCGGAATACGGGAATTTCACAGTCGAAGGGGACATTCTCGCCTGGAATTTCCGGATTCTGAAGGACGGGGATGTTGTCTGCACCGTGTCCAAGAACTTCAACATCTTCCGGGATAAATATGAGATAGCGATTGCGGATGGGTTTGATGAGATCCTGCTGCTCTGCCTGGTCATCATCTTCGACGCCGTATATCATGACAGGAAAAGATGAAATAAAAAAGTTTTCCAGCTGAATAGAACCTCCTAAAGTATACACATATAAAAAAAACTGCTTCTATGTTGTATATTTTTCTTTAGGAGGTTTTTATTATGCCAGTAAAAAGGGGACGAAATTAAATTCCTATTCGCCGGAATTCAAACTTGAAGTCTTTGAAGCATACCTCAACGGAGAGAGTACGGAGGCCTATAAAAATAAAAAAAGCGTGTTTTTAAACACGCCTTAAAGTTTTAACTTCTATTGAGTTAATTCTTGTCTTCTTTGTCTTTCTTTTAATTATTGTTGTAAGAATTTATCAATGTTCGTATTGTATATTTCACTATCATTTTCAATTACTTCGCCATCACCTGTTTCAATGAAGTATTCAATGAAATCTTCCCCTTGAACATTTTCTTTTGCTACTGTTACTGTATGTTTTGCTTCGAAGTATTCTTCCACACCATTTTTGGTTGCTTTGTAAACACCAAATACATCAAAAATGTAATTATCTTCATCTTGGGTTAAATTTGAAATGGCTGTTTTTTGAGCTTCTACTATATATCCGTTGTTTATGTAATCTGCAATTACCCCATTATCTGCTAATTTTATTCCTTCAAATACATTTCTATCTGATATGGTGTAAAGTTCTTCAACGGTAATATCTCTATTTTTAAGAAATTCAGTCAAATTTTTAAAATCTGTTAATCTATTAATATTTTTTGGGAGGGGATTATTAAAGCCTTCGGTGCTAAGTTTAAGTCTTGCGAACACTTTTTCATTTGTTCTTCTAACATCCCCTGAAATCAATACTGAAAGATTATTACCATCAATTCGAATAGAGTGGATTTGAGCCGATTTCAATCCACGACTTCCGACTGTATCTGTTTGCCAAATTAGTATGCTTTCAAACACTTGAATGTTATTTATTATTTCATCATAAAGTTTTTCATTTCTATTCTCAATAATAATTGTATATGTTGCTGGTTCTGATCTTTTATATTTAGCATCAATTGCAACAACGGGGAAGTCTACATGGTCTCCATCTTGAAGTCCAACATAACTTTCCATTGCAAACATTGGTAAAAAGGTTTCATATTCAAACGAAACATTAAACAAATTATTAATGCAATACTTGAAAATAATTTTTACAAATTTATTCAATGCTGCGAGAATTTCTTCAGCCATATGAAAAGCGAATGTTTGGAAAGTGAGATACCAAAGGATGAAAAAGAGTTGATGAAAAGGGTAGAGGATTATATGTTTTGGTATAACAACGAAAGGCCTGAAGAAAAACTAAAAGGCATGACCCCTATGGAATATAAGATGTCATGCCCTCAAGACCGCCTATACTGAATGACCGGGTTTTTATATGTGTGTATACATATATTGGTTCAGTTCAGGCGGGAACTTTTTTACTTATTGTGGATCGCATCGACGGGTTTCTTCCTAGCTGTCCTGTAGACGGGGATGAAACTCGCCGCCAAAGCGACGAAGAAGCTGATGATCAAGACCAATCCGATTTGCCGGAGGGAGAAGTTGAAGATGGTGATCATCAGTCCGAAATCGGAGCGCAGGGACTGGTTGATGAACCTGACCGCGATGAAGGTGGAGACAGAAGAGAGGAAGAAGTTGATTACGGCGATGATGATGCTTTCGTTGAAGAAGATCCGGAAGACATCGTTGCTGCGCGCGCCGATGGCTCTGAGAATCCCGATTTCGCGTTTTTTCATGGAAACGCTGGTTGCGATGAAGTTGGAAAGCATCAAAGCGGAGAAGGCGGCGAAGCCGAGACCGACATAGATGAAGACCTTGGCGACTTGCTCGACGAGGTCGTTAGCGGCTGCCAGCATCGGGGTCGCCGAGTTCTGCAAAGGATAGGAAATTCCATCTTCAACCTCATAACTGAATTCCGCAATCCTCTCGATTTTGCTTCTTTCGGTCGGCATCATCGCTATCGCGTATTTATAGGGTTCCGGTTTCGCAATCTTCTCCAATTCCGAGTAGAACTCGTCGTCGATGACGATGAGGCTGGAAGTATAGGAAGTCCTGTAGAAGACCCCCACGATTTTTGCGGAAGAGATGTCCTGATTGTAATCGATGTAGCTGTAGTATTCTTTGGTGATGGCTTTTTCATCAACAAGATGGAGGACTTCAAGGAAGTCGGTGAAAGCATCCATATCAAGGTCCTCTCCGGTCTTGTCTCCGTAGGGGTTTTCCTTGAAGCCATTAGAGTGGAGGAAGTAGATGTAAAGGTCGATCTTTTCCTCTTCTGTCAGGTGGTCCCCATATTGGTAGTCAGTGTAGAAACCCCTCGCTTCCGCTTCCCGGTAATTTTCCACGGAATAGTTATAGAATGTCTGATCGTTGATCCGGGAAAGATGGAAGTCAAGCATTCCGGTTTCGCCGGCGAACGTGACTTCTTCGTTGAACGCCCAAAGGAAGGCGTTGAAATCGACGAGGATTTCATTCGGGCCAAGTCTGGTCTTCGTTTCATTGAAGAAGCCGGTGACGAGGCCTGTCAGGTTTTCCAGTTTATCCACGGTGTCCGAAAAATAATCTAATTGCTTTTCCGTGGAAAAATAATGCAAATACCCGTAGCGGTTGATCATCAGGCCGTTTTGGGAGTTGGCTTCAATGAGTCTGTCAATCAAACCGGAATTGACGAAACCCAGGGCGTGGTATCCGTATTGGATCACGGTCCTGAATTCTTCCGACAGATAATAATTGTAATTGCGGTCGGGGTTTTTCAGCTGCTCGTAGCGGGTGGTGTCGAAATTGGTGTTGACGACCGCGGTGACTTTGAAGGAGAGTTCGTCGCTTATGTAGTAATTCCTGAGCCTGATGGTTTTTCCAATCAGGTCGGAGTAGGCATTCAGTTGATCTGAGTCGACCGAAACAATCCTTTGCTTTTCCTCGTCAAAATAACTGTAGCCGAAATTATCGAAATGCTGGAACAGATAATCCGTGATGGCGATTTCGTCGTCCTCAGTTGGCATTTCCCCTTCGATTACGAAACCCAAGGCTTCGAGTTCCTCCCTGGTGTATTCCGCAAGTCCAGCGATGTAGCCGAGATAGAAGTAGTCGTTCCCGATCGCTCTGTCTCCGAAATTGGAGTCAATCCAAAAAGCTCCATCGTAATTCTGGGCCCCGGCGGTATAGACGGGTTTAAAAGTCAAACGCAATTCTTTGCCTAAGCCGTTATTGAGGGCGGTGATGTCCACCTTGGACAGGGAGAGGTCGATATTCCGTTCGTAGTCCTCGGTCTGGATGGTCCTTCTTTTCGAAAAGGCCACCGCGTTGATTCCGCCGTCGATGATCGAGTTGACCATGGCGTCGACCTTGTTGTAGGCGGCGAGGGAATCCGCGACTCCGAAAAGGGTGAAGGCGACCAGGGAGAGGAGGATTGTGAAAAAGAGGCGGAATTTCTTGTATTTGAGTCCGCTCGCTCCCATTCTGAAGGCCATTCTTCCCGGGAGACGGGATTTGATCATCTTGAATTCATCGGTGTAGCTCTTCAGGTTGATGTCTTCCGTTTCGACGAAGACTTCGCGGGTCCGGAAATCTTCGCCGCTTTTCGTGACGATGTTCAACTGTCTGTGTTTTTCAAGGTAGTCGTTGATCATTTTTAGGTCTTTATCGGTGAGTTTGTAGCCCTCCTTGACGACGAGCCCATCCTTCGCCACATATTGGACGTTTGCGGCATCTTCGTTGACCACCGTCTTCTTGGTGATGTCGCTGATGACCTTTCCGTCCGCAAGTTCGATGACCCGGTCCCCGTACATTTCCGCAAACTCCCGGTCATGCGAGACGACGATGACGAGTTTCTCCTTGGAAAGTTTCTTCAAAATCTCGAAAATTTGCAAGCCGGTCCTGCTGTCGAGAGCCCCGGTCGGCTCGTCCGCAAGAATTATATCCGGGTTTTTGACCAAGGCTCTGGCAATCGCCACCCTTTGCCTTTGGCCTCCCGAAAGTTCGTTCGGCCTTCTGTTTCCGAAGCCTGTTAAGTCCAAGGTGTCGAGGATTTTGTTCACTTCCTCGTTCGAGGCTTTCCTTCCTTGGAGTTCGATCGCCAAGGCGATGTTCGCGCCGACGGAGAATTCCTCAAGGATGTTGTATTCCTGGAAAATGAACCCGACGTAGGTGTTCCGATAGGAATCGAAATCCCCTTGGGTGAAGTCCTTCGTCGATTTTCCTTTGATGAGGATGTCCCCTTCGTCGTATTTGTCCAGTCCACCGAGAAGGTTCAATAGAGTCGATTTTCCGCTTCCGGATTTACCGAGGATGAAGACCAAGCCGTTTTCTTCGATTTTCAGGTTGATGTCCTTCAAGGCGACGACCGGCACACCTTTTTTCGGGACATATGTTTTCGTCAGATTCTTGATTTCAAGCATTTTTGCTCCCTTTCTTTCCAAATGCTTCCTCTATTGTATCACGAAAGGGAATTTTCTTCAAACCTTGGCTGAAACTGTAATTGATTTGTAATTTCAATGCGATTGTGGTAGAATATATAAAAGAAAAGTTCGCAGCGAGGTTATTTATGGAATTGGTGTTGGAATTTTTATTGATTTTCTTCTCGCGGGTCACGGAAGTGTCGATTGGGACTTTGAGGAACATCCTCGTGAACAAGGGCTATGGGAAGAAAGCGGCTTTGCTTGCTTTCGTGGAGGCTTTGATCTGGGTCTTCGTCGCTTCCCGCGTCATCGGCACCCTGTCAACCGAACCCCTGAAGGGAATCGTCTATGCCCTGGGTTTTGCGGGCGGGGTCCTCGTCGGCTCGTTCCTTGAGAAAAGGATCGCTTTGGGGAAGATCCTCGTCCAGGCTATCACTTCCCAGGAAAGCGGAATCGAACTCGTGAAGGCGCTGCGGGATGCGGGCTTCGGAGTCACCACGGTTGACGCGGCCGGGAAAGAAGCGAAGAAGATGATGCTGGTGGTGTATGCGGAAAGGAAGAACCAGGAACTGGTGACGAAAATGATATACGAGCTTGATTCCCAAGCCTTGATCGTCGTCCAGGACATTTCGAGCATCCGCGGAGGCTACATCAAGTCCTTCCGGAATTTAGTGAAATAGTATTCAAAAATGAATACTTTTTTTTTATTTGTCATTCATTTGCAATTTTACAGTCCAGCCCGCTTGAGAAAGAATCCTCTTTAGTGTATAATACAGATAAAATCATGATGAGTGAGAGTGAGAAAAATGGGAAACATCAGAATCATAACGGATAGTACCAGTGATCTGATGCCGGAATTATATGAAAAATACGGAATCGAAATGCTGCCGTTGACGGTAAGCATCGGCGGGAAAACTTATGAGGATGTGAGGGAGATCAATTCGGAAAAGCTGTATGAACTCGTGAAGGAGCACGGTGAACTTCCGAAGACTTCCGCCGTGACGCCCGCCGCTCTGATTAAGGCTTTTGAAAAACACGTGGCAGCCGGCGATGATGTTTTGTACATGGGTATCGGCGCCAACTTTTCCGGAAGTTATCAGAACGCCCTCCTCGCCGCCGGTGAATTTCCGGAAGGAAGGGTGAGGATCGTCGATTCCGGGAACCTTTCCAGCGGCATCGGCCTCCTGCTTTTGAAAGCGGCGAAATTCCGCGACCAAGGCTTGGACCTTGAAGAAATCGCAAGGAAGGTTGAAGAACTCGTTCCGCTGGTTCGGACCCAGTTCGCTGTGAACACCCTCGCCTATCTCCACAAAGGTGGAAGATGCAGCGGGACTTCGCGGATCATCGGCACCGTCCTCAGGGTCAAACCAATCATCAGGGTCGTCGACGGCCGGATGGTGGTGGCGAAAAAACCGCGCGGGAATTTCCGGAAAGCCCTGGATACGCTTTTGGATTATTTCCGAAACGACCTGGAGAACGTCGATCCGGAAAACGTGATGGTCACGCACAGCCTGGCTGATGAGGATGCCGTCTACTTGAAAGAAGAGATAAGGAAGACCGGGAAAATCGAAAACATCCTTGAAACCAAAGCCGGAGCCGTCATATCCACGCATTGCGGACCGCGGACGATCGGAATTCTCTACCTTTTGAAAAAATGAGCCTCCGGCTCTTTTTCTTTTCCCGTTCGGATTTTTTGTTTACAATTTTATTATCAGGTGATAAAATAACATTAAAGAATATAAATTGTTGGAGGGAAAAAAATGAAGTGTTATTTGTGCGGAAACGAAATTTCTCCGCAGGATAAGTTTTGTTCGTATTGCGGCGAGCAGAACATCCACCATCGGGAAAACGTCGTTCAAAACCCTTATGAACCGAATTTGAGTTCAGGCTATCCGGAACTTGTTCGGACCACAAGGAAAAGCGCCGCTTCCGCAAAAGTCGTCGCCATCTACAGCATCGTGCTGGGAGGCCTTTCCTTTCTCGGGAACATCTCACAAGGAAATTCCATGCTGTTAACCTATGTGATCATCGGCATCATGATCGGCTTCGGAATTGCGATTCTCAAATTCATCCAACAAGGGGATTACAAGGAAAAGGGCTACATCGTCACCCTTTTGGTCATTTACTGCTTGGAAGTTTTGGTGGGATTTCTGTTCCTGGCCATCCCTCAGGAACTTGTTCCGATCCAAGGGTTTGCGAATCTGAAAATAACCCTGTTCCTGCTCGTAGAAGCGATTGTCATCACTCCTTTCATCTTCTGCATCCGCTACTTGCGGCAGGCAGCCAGGGGAGAATAAAGAAAGTAAAGGAGGACGTTTGTCAAACCTTTTTTATTCAAGAAAAAATTTTTGGCTAACTTCCTGGGATTTGTGCTAAATTGAAGGAACAAGTTTAGAAAAGAGGGAGAACTTATGGAAAGAGTTTGCAAGTTTCTGAAGGACGCGAAGGTATACTATCTCGCAACTGCGGAAGGCAATCAGCCGCGTGTCCGCCCTTTTGGTACAGCCCACATTTTTGAAGGGAAACTTTACATCCAAACCGGCAAGGTCAAAGCGGTCTCCAAACAGATCGCAAGAAATCCGAAGGTGGAAATCTGCGCCTTCATGAACGGAGAATGGCTGCGGCTCTCCGGAGAACTGGTCGAGGACGATCGCTATGAAGCCAAGAAATCGATGCTTGACGCATATCCGGAACTTCGGGCGATGTACGACGAAAACGATGGGAACACCCAGGTCTTTTACATTAAAAATGCAACAGCGACATTCTACTCTTTCACGAAAGCTCCTGAGACCGTGACTTTCGGATTCTTCCCCGAAGAGATAGCGTGATCAGAATGGCCAACTCTCGATTTGAAGTCTTGTAAAACCATACTAAAATCCACAACTAAGTTTTTGTAGAAATAAGGTACAGTATATATTATAATTTTGAAGGAAGTTTACTTTGTAAATTTAGGGAGAACAAAATGCTTTTTGACACCACACACACATTATACGTCATCATATCTTTGCTGCTCACCGTACTTGTACTGGCGCTTGCCGGGAAGTATGTGAAGAGTGAAAAGAACAAACTGAGATTTCTTCGCTTTTTTTCTTTAGGAACATTCTTACTGCACATCAGCGTGCTTTGGACAACCTATCTGACAACCGATACGAATTACGGCCTAGCCTTTGACAACATCCTTTTCCCGATTTACTTCTGCAATCTCTCCATGTATTGCTTGATGATTTGCTCTTTTCTTGATAAAAACAAGAAGCTTTTCCGCCCCTTCGCTACTTTCACCGCTTGGGCAGGAGTTTTCGGAAGCCTGATTTCGCTTTTCTATCCTGAATACTACCTGAACACCCCAACACTAAAGGATTGGGGAGTTTTGAAGAGCATGCTCAGCCACAGCACCATGCTGGTGGGCTGCCTTTATCTGTTCGTAGGGAAATTCATCCGCTTGGACATCAAGAACCTTCTGTATTATTCCTATGGACTGCTTGGCTGCCTGCTCGTCGGCCTCTTCAACAACACCTTCCTCGGTTGGTTCGGGAAAAATGTCAACTCCATGTACCTGAAGGAACCGCCCCTGAGCGAGGCGCCCTTCCTGAACTTTCTGACGATTCCCCTGCTGATGCTTCTTGTCATTTTTGCAGTCATTATGGCCAAAACCCTGCTTTTCGAAAAGTGGAGGAAGCGGGAACTGTCTTGGAACCAATGATCCCCAGGAAAAGGAAAGTTTGAGGACATCGGAAATAAATAAAAAAACAGTGTTTGGAGAAAGGAAAACGCAATGAGCAAATACGAACCCTTATGGGATTTCGTCCGGGCAAAAGAGAGCGACGCTTTCACTCTTTCTTTTGAAGAAATCAAGGGAATTTTTGGTTTTCCCATCGATCATTCGTTTTTGAATTTCAAGAAGGAGTTGCTTGCTTACGGTTACGAAGTGGGCAAGATCTCCTTGAAGCAGCAGACCGTGCAATTTCTGAAGAAGGACAAAAAAGAATAGATTAGGTTTGATTTTTCTTTAAGTCACATAAAAAACACCGGTTCATTCGCAACCGGTGTTTTTATTCTTCCCTTTCTTGGCTTATTTGACGATAAATCTTGCTTAACTCATGGATGTAGTCGTGGTAGAAGAAGTCCTTGGGATAAACCAGATAGGTTTTCCTCACCAGGCTCAAGTTTTCGATTGGAAGGATTGTGAGTTTGTTTCTCCTGGCGTCGTTGATGCACGCGCTTTTCGCAAGTATCGACACGCCTATGTTTTTGCGCACCAACTCCTTGATGGTCGCGATGTTGTCGGCTTCCAGGACGACGTTGAAATTGGTGATGGATTCGCCGATCGTTTCCAGGGAGGCGTCGAACTGGATCCTTGTGGAGGAGGAAGGCAGACGGAGGATTAGCCTTTCTTTTTTCAATTCCTCCAGAGTCACGATCTGTTTGTTCACCAAGGGCGAGTCGTTGTTGAGGACGCAGACCAGATAGTCCGTATCCAATTGGTGGTAGTTCAGTTTGTTGTTGATCCTCTGGTCGACAATCGCGAAGTCCAACTGATAGTTTTCGACCATTTCGATGAGTTTGGCTGTTTTGTCCGTGATCATCGTGATGCTGATCTCTTTGTGGTTGTTCAGGAACTGGCTGACTATTTCCGTCGTGAGGTTGCTTTCGGCGGTGTGGGTGATTCCGACTTTCAGGTTGACCTTCCTCTGTTCGAAATCCTTGATTTCCTGACGGAGCTTCTGTTCCATCGCCTGCCACCTTTTCGCATATCCCAAGATCAGTTCTCCGGAAGGCGTGAGAATGACGTCGCCTTTCCTGCGGATGAAGATCTGCGTTCCGAATTCAATTTCCAATTCTTTTATCTGGTGGCTGACCGCGGGCTGGGTGAGGTTCAGTTTTTCCGCGGCGCGGGTGAAATTCCTTTCTTCCGCAACCACAATCAATGTTTGAAGTTTTTGGTCCAACATGGCGTCACCTATAAAAAATATTTATCGATATGAAAAAATAAATAATTTTACTTTATCAAGTTTTTGTGAGATAATTATATCACATTTCCAAAAGAAAAGTTCCAAATGCATGAAAGAATGTGATTAAAAATGAGAATATATGAAAAACTTGGCATAACCTCAAGCGCCGCAATCGCCATCATCTCGATCGGAACCATGCTTTTCCTGAGCTTCATGATGACGCGCCTCACAAAGAAGTTGAGATTGCCGAATGTGACGGCTTACATCGTCACGGGAATTCTGATCGGGCCCTATGTGCTGGACCTCATCCCGAAGCAGGTCACGACGGGGATGGATTTCCTGGCGGACATCGCCTTGGCGTTCATCGCTTTCTCGACCGGAGAATTTTTCAGGTTTCAGACATTGAAGAAAAACGGCATGAAGGTTGTCGTGATCACCGTCTTGGAATCGCTCATGGCATCCTTTTTAATTTTCATCGTATCCTACTGGGTTTTGAAGATGAACCTGGCGTTTTCGGTCGTGCTTGCGGCTTTGGCCGCGGCGACGGCGCCGGCGTCGACGGTCATGACGATCAGGCAGACGGGGGCGAAGGGGGATTTCGTTGAAACACTGATCCAGGTAGTCGCGCTTGACGACATCGTCGGCCTCGTGGCCTACAGCATCGCCATCTCCGTCGCCCTGGCAGCAAGCTCGGGTCAGGGCGTGAACCTGGTTTCCATCGCGGTTCCGATACTCGCGAACATCGGCGTGCTGCTCCTGGGCGGACTGTTCGGCCTTCTCCTAAAGTTCATGCTGACCAACCGCTCCAATGACAACCGCCTGATCATCGCTTTGGCATTTCTGTTTCTCTTCTGCGGAATCTGCGTCATTTTGGACATTTCCCCGCTTTTAGGCTGCATGTCGATGGCGACGGTCTACATCAATACGACCGACGACGACAAACTCTTCAAACAACTCAATTATTTCAGCCCGCCCATCCTCCTCCTTTTCTTCACGCGCTCGGGAGTGAATTTCGAATTGGGCGCCCTTTTCAGCGCTTCCACATTCGTCGGGACGACCCCCTTAATTTTGATCGGGGTCGTGTATTTCCTCGTCCGGATCGTCGGAAAATATCTGGGGGCGTTTCTCGGAAGCGCGGCAGTCAAGAAACCGAAGGAGGTCCGGAACTACCTTGGCCTCGCCCTGATTCCCCAGGCGGGGGTCGCCATCGGTCTCGCGGCTCTCGGAGCGAGGTCGCTCGGCGGGGAAAGCGGCAGGGCTCTGGAGACCATCATCCTCGCGTCCAGCGTGCTCTACGAACTCATCGGGCCGGCCTGCGCCAAACTTGCCCTGTATTTATCGAAATCCTATTCCAATAAACTCGAAGACATAACCAATGTGGCTCCGGTCACTCCGGACGGGAGGCCGAAGACAACGGTTGAATTGCTGATAGAAAGGATCAACGAGATCCAACGGGAACTGCCCAAACAGCAGGAGGCTTTGAAAGCCGAGGAGATTGCCTTTACCGAAGCGGCCGAGGCCTATGTCGGAATGGCGAGAAGACCCGGATTTATGAACAAAAGAGGTTAGGAGTGATTATTAATGAAAGATCCGATAGCGAATCTTCTTGGTGAATGGTCATCAAGTTTGAATTTATGGAGCATCCTGCTCCGTCTGTCCTTGTCCATCCTGTTCGCCGGCGTGGTCGGCTGGGAACGTTCGAGCAAGCGCCACGCGGCGGGACTGCGGACATTCATGATCGTTTCCATGGGTGCGACCCTCTCCATGGCCATCGATTTGGTGCTGATTGAAAAAAACGGCGGAGGTTTTTGGCTGATTTCAACCGCCACGACGATCGGAATCGCCATCATCAGCGCCAACACTCTGCTTTACAGTTCCAAGAACCAAATAAAAGGCCTGACGACCTCCATCGGCCTCTGGGCGACCGGAATCATCGGCCTGCTGTTCGGCACCGGCTACTACACGCTTGCTTTGATCGTGGGAATCGTCTTCGTCTGCCTGCTCTCCTTGGTGCCGGCTTTGGAAATCTATCTGAAGAATAGGTCCAACCATTTCGAATTCCACCTGGAGCTGAAAAGCGCAAGTTACCTGAAAGATTTCATCACCGTCATCCGGAAACTCGGCATCCGCATCGACGGGATTGAAAACAACCCCGCCTATGTCAATTCCGGTTTGAGCGTCTACTCGGTTTCCGTTTCCATTTTCAAAAAGGAATTGAAGGAATACAAAACCCACAAGGATATCATCGAGGCCTTGAAGACGCTCGATTACGTCTATTACATCGAGGAAATGCAGTAATCCGCCGGATTTCCGGTTCCTTTTGCGATAACTGTTTTCGCTCGCCAATTGAAGAATGATTGGAAAAAGATCGGCTTTCTGCTGATCTTTTTCCTTTTTCGGAAAGTTTCTGATATAATATTACCCACATGAGGTGATTGCATGAAGACAGGTATAATTTTTGACTTGGATGGGACATTGCTTGACACTCTCCAGGATCTTTATGAAAACGTGAATGTCGCCTTGGAGGCGTTCGGCTACCCTTTGAGGACGAAGGAGGAAGTCAAGAACTTCGTCGGAAACGGAATCGAACTGCTCATGAGGCGGGCGCTTCCGAAAGAAATTGAAGAACCCCGGTTCCAGGAGGTCTTCAGATACTTCCAAAAGGTATACACTAAGAACCTGAACAGAAACACGCTGCCTTATCCCGGCATCATGGAAATGCTTGAGGAATTGAAAAAACGGAACGTCCTGCTGGGAGTCGTGTCCAATAAGTTCCAGGTGGGGGTTGAGAAGCTGGTTGAGGAATTCTTCCCGGAATACATCCGCGTGGCGGTGGGGAACGCTCCGGGGCTGAAGAAGAAACCCGCTCCGGACTCCGTTTTCGCCGTCCTGGAAAGGCTCGGGCTGAACTGGGAGGAAGACCTGATCTACTACGCCGGGGATTCCGAGGTGGACATTTTGACGGCGCGGGCGGCGGGGCTGCCTGTGATCAGCGTCACCTGGGGGTTCAAGACCCGGGAATTCCTGGAAAGTTTCCATCCCGATTTTTTGGTGGATTCTCCCGGAGAAATAACACAAATCATCGAAAAAGTCATAAAATAATACAAATTTTGGGAATTTTTCTTCCAGTGTCGAAAATTGTGATATAATTAAGGTAAATCGTTTCTCTGGTGGGAGTTCAGGAATGAAAAAGTCTTTCTTTAAAAGTGTCATCAAGAACGGGACGTTGGGCTATGTTTACCAGAAACTGATTTACAGCCAAGAAAATGTTTTGCAGGATTTGGTTTTCCTGGACGCGAACGGCATTTTTGAAAAGATCGTGAACCTCAGTCTAAAGAAGATGGTGAAAAGAAAGGCGAGCACCTTGGGTGATGAAGCCCGCTATTACCTGGAGACCTTGAAGGAGACTTTCCTGGAAGCGCGGGTTGCCGGAAACAGGCAGAATCTGAAGTATTTTCCGACCACGAAGAAGCATTACAACCTTTTGCACTACCTTCCCAAACCGAATTATCTGGTCACGATATTTGTGGAAATTGAGAACATCAACGATCCCCTGCTGGATGCGAGCGGGCGTTACAAGACGATGGTCAACAACATGAACGACTGCCTGTGGATCCTGGATACGGATCTGAAGTTCTCCTACATCAGTCCTTCCTGCCAGAAGGTCTTCGGATATTCTCCGGAAGAAATGATGATCCTTTCCCTGAAGGATTTCCTGACCACGGAGTCCTACGAAAGGGTTTCCCGCCTCTTCGACAATTTCTCCGATTTCGGGAAAGCCGGTCAAGTGAAGGACCAGGCCGTGACCATTGACATCCACCACATCCGGAAGGACGGGAGCGAAGTGATCGTGGAGCACATGATCCAGCTCCTGATGAGCGAGGACGGAACCGTCCAGGGCCTGATGGGGATCGCCCGCGACGTGACCGAATGGATTGCCGTCAAGGAAAACATCCGCAAAAGCAAAGAGCAGCTGCAGCTGATTCTGGACTCCACCGCCGAAGCGATATTCGGAATGGACCTCGACGGGAACTGCACCTTCTGCAACAAATCCTTCCTCAGGATTTTCGGCTACGAAAGCCAGGAGGAAGTGCTCTCCAAGAATATCCGCTCCCTTTTCTACTATGGAGACGACTCCTGCCTGCAGAAACTCTACAAGAATGATTTTCAGAGTTTCGCGGAAAACGAGATCTTCAAGCGGAAGGACAACACGACCTTCGTCGGCGAATATTTCACTTTCCCGCAGTATCACAGCGGCGAAATCGTCGGCGCGGTCGTGACAATCCTGGACATCACGAACAGGATCGAGGTCGAGAACGAACTCCGGGAGACGGAGCGGAGCAAGTCCGTGCTTCTGCAGAATCTTCCCGGCATGGCCTACCGCTGCAATTTCGACCGCCAATGGACGATGCAGTTCGTTTCCGAAGGCTGTTTCGAACTCACCGGCTACAAATCGGAAAGCCTCATCAACAACCGCGACCTTTCTTTCAACGACATCATCAAGCCGGAATTCAGGGATGAACTTTGGGAGGCTTGGGTCGAATGCGTGCGGGACAACAAACCCTTCCGCTATGAATACATCATCGTGACCGCGACGGGAGAGGAAAAATGGGTCCTGGAACAGGGCCAGCCCATCTACAACATCCTCGGCGAGGTCGAAGCCTTGGAAGGCCTCGTCATCGACATCACCGACACGAAAAAGAAGCAGGAGGAAATCGAATACCTGAGTTTCCACGACAGCCTCACCGGCATCTACAACCGCATCTTCTTCGACATGCAGGTCACGAAATACGACCACCCCGAATACCTGCCCCTCTCCCTCATCATCGGCGACATCAACGGCCTCAAGTTCCTGAATGACGCCGTCGGGCACCAGGAGGGAGACAAGGTCATCCAGATGACGGCCCAGCTCCTTTCCCAAGGCCTGAAGCCCGGCCAAATCCTTGCCAGGACGGGAGGGGACGAATTCGGAATCCTCCTTCCGCAAACAAGCCTCTCCCAGGCCCATGAAACGCTTCTTTCCCTGCAGAACATCATCAACGAATACAACCGGAACCTCTCCGGCTCCGGCTACCAGATCAACCTGGCCATGGGCTACGGAACGAAGGACAGGCCGGAGATGGAGTTCTCTTCAGTTTATAAGATTGCGGAAGACCACATGTACAAGCGGAAGCTCCTGCAGCGGGAAAGTTCCCACAGTTCGATCATTTCTTCGATTACGGCAACCATGTATGCGAAGAGCCAGGAGACCGAGGAACATGCGGAGCGGATCAAGACTCTGTCGCAGCGGCTCGGAAAACGCCTGGGGCTGACCCAGCCGCAGATCGACGACCTCGCTTTGATCGCGACCTTGCACGACATCGGGAAGGTCGGAATCGACGAGAACATCCTGAACAAGCCCGGAAAACTCACGCGCGACGAGTGGCGGGAGATGAAGAAGCATCCGGAAATCGGCTACCGAATCGCGATGGCCTCCCCGGAACTAATGTCGGTCGCGGAGTTCATCCTCTCCCATCATGAAAGATGGGACGGGAAGGGCTATCCCCGGGGCCTTAAAGGCAAGGAGATTCCGACTCTGGCCAGAATCATCGCAATCACGGACGCTTATGACGCGATGATGACGGACAGGCCATACCGGAAGGCCCTGTCCAAAGAGGAGGCGCTGCAGGAAATCCGGAACAACGCCGGAACCCAATTCGATCCGGAGATTGCGGAAGCGTTCGTGAAAATGATGAAAGAAGAATGAAAAGCGGTTTTGAAGAACCGCTTTTTGTCACCCCCGGCTGTTGACAATCCTTCCCTGGTTACTTATAATAGTGTAAAAGGCTTTTAAGAAATGAGGTAGCTATGAACATCTTGGTCACCTTGAACCGTAATTATTTGCGTCAATTGAAAGTCTTGATTCATTCGATGCTTCTTTCCAATCCGGAGGTTTTTTTCGATTTCTACGTGATTTCCAAAGATTTGACGGATGAGGATTTGGAGGATTTGCAGAGGACGGATCCGGAACGGCTTTCCTTCAACCGCATTCATTTCGACGACGCGTTGCTTGAAGGCGCCCCGACTTCCTCAAGGTATCCTCTGGAAATTTATTACCGGCTGTTCGCCGCGAAAATCCTTCCGGAATCGGTCAAGAAAATCCTTTACCTGGATCCCGACATCGTTGTAATCAACAGTCTTAAGGAATTGTACGCGACGGAATTCGACGGCGCCTATTTCGTGGGTGCGACCCATGTCAGGAACTTGCTCAGGAAATTCAACAGGCTCAGATGCAAGGCGAAGAAGAATGCGCAGTATCTGAACACGGGCGTGCTGCTCATGAACGTGGAGAAACTGAGGGAGGAGCAGGACGTCCAGGAAGTCTACGATTTCATCGATAGATTCCGCTTCTTCCTCGCGCTTCCCGATCAGGACATCATCTTCGGTCTCTACGGGGACAAGGTTAAACTCGTCGACCATCTGAAATACAATCTGAGCGACAGGATGCTTCTCCGAGAGAGGATTCTGAACAGGAGGAAGTACGACGTCGAGTGGGTCAGGAAGAATTCGGTAATCATCCATTATTTCGGCCGGAACAAGCCTTGGAAACGGAAGTATCGCGGCATCCTCGACGTCTTTTATAAAGAAATCGAAGCGAAGATTGCGGAAAAGGAAGTTGCGGGTTCTTAAAACCCATTTTTTCATATCGATGATCAAACGCAGGTGAAGATCAGCTTTAATCGTTTTTAGCGCCAATTATTTGTAGAAGGAGGGATATCATGATCAGGGAGAAGAGCGCGGGCGCCGTCGTCTATTATCTGGAAAACGGCAAGACCTACATTTTGATAGAAAAGATGCGTCAGGGACACTGCTCCTTTCCAAAAGGGCACATGGAAGGGCAGGAGACGGAAATCGAGACGGCGCTTCGGGAAATCAAGGAAGAAACGAATCTGGACGTGAATCTGGATTCGGGTTTCCGGCGGACGGTAGAGTATTCCCCCTATCCCGGCTGCATGAAGGAAGTCGTGTTCTTCGTTGCCGAGGCGCAGCACAAGAACAGCAAAAGGCAGGAGGAAGAAATTGCGGATCTCTATTTCCTTGAAGCCGAGAAGGCCCTTGCTGCCCTCACATTTGAGAGCGACAAGGAAATCCTGAGATCCGCGCTTGAATATTTAAAAAAGCCTCGTTTGAAATGATTTTTAAGCAATGTGGTAAAAATATGTATGTAAAAATTTCTGTGAAAGATCTTGTTTTGGAAACGGAAAGGCTGATCTTGAGGCCTTGGCGGGAAAGCGACCTGGCGGATTTCTATGAATATGCCTCGGTCCCCGGTGTCGGAGAGATGGCGGGCTGGCCCCATCACACTTCCATTGAAGAGTCGAAAAGGATCCTTGCCCATTTTCTTGCCAGGGAGAACGTCTTCGCCCTGGTTTACAAGGAAAACAACAAGGTGATCGGTTCCTTGGGTTTCCATCCATCCTGGACGGATTCTTTGGAGGCGTACAAGGACCTGCGGATTTCCGAAATCGGCTATGTCCTGTCCAAGGATTACTGGGGCAGGGGCTTGATGGCGGAAGCGGTGCGGAAGGTCATCGCGTACTTCTTTGAAAACGACCTCGTTGATGCCTTCACCGTCGGCCATTACTCCTTCAACAACCAGTCCCGGCGCGTCATCGAAAAATGCGGATTCCAGTACGTAAAGACGGAAAACTACACATCCGAGCAGACGGGTAAGACCTACGAAAGCCTGAAATATATTCTACATAGGAAAAGATGAAAAAGCTTGTGTCCATGCAAGCTTTTTTGTTTTAGTTAGGATTTCAATAAAGGATGAGCGAAAGCTGTTCCTTCGGGAAAATAAAAAACGCATTTCTTCTTCGAAATGCGTTGTTTGCAAAAAAAATGGTGCTCCCACCGAGAATCGAACTTGGATCTAAGCATTACCATTGCTTTGTTTTGCCATTAAACTATGGGAGCTAGCATTAAGTATTATACCAGATTCTTTTCGAAAAATAAAGAGTTTTTATCAGAAATTGGTGAGAAAAAATTACCTTAAAACGGCTATTTTTATGATAAAAGGATTTAATTTGCCGATTTTCATTGAAAAATTAAAATTTAGATGATAAAATAATCTAATAAGAAAAGGGGGGATGTGGGTTGAGAAAACTGTTGCATCAAATCCACGGGATCATCATCGGCGGCGCGCTGCTCATCCTTTTGGTGAGCTTGCTTTTTTATGATTTATATCAGGAAAACCAGTCCTTTTCTCTCTTCCTGCTCCACATCCTGGTCATCATCGGCATCTTTCTTGGAGCCTTGGGCGCTTTGTTCGTTCTCCTTTTTTCGAAACGGGACGACATGAGACTTTCCGTCAGAGGCCCCCATTACGGGAGACCCTATCTGATCAGAACGGATGCGGAAGGAAGGATCGAGTCCCTCAATTCCACATGCCTTGTGAACCTGAAAGACATCGGGAAATGCAAATCCGTCGAAGAGTTCGACTACAACCGCGAACATTTCGATCTGGTGACCGAAATCAGGAACCAGAGACCCTTTTCGGTTCGTTTTCAAAACCAGGACAACGAAACCGTCTATCTGCGTTTCCTCCCCGTGAAGAGCGGGAAGAAGTTCTATCTCGTCGGCGAAAACATTTCTCAGCAGCAACTGAATTTTGAATTCCATCGGAATCTATCTTTATACGATCCGATCACGAAATATCCCAATCGGAACTATTTCGGAATCAAACTTCAGGAACTGTTCCAAAACGAAAAGAAGTTGAAGAAGGCTTCTTCCCTCGCCCTTGTCGACATCTCCGGCTTCAAGAACATCTACAAACTCTTCGGAAACTCGGTCGCGGAGGAGACCTTGCGGGCGTTGGCCGCCCTCCTGGAAAAATCCGTCTGGAGATACCGGGCGGAGGTGTTCCATCTGGGTGATGACGTCTTCCTCGTCTTTTTCGGGGAATCCGGAAGAAGAGCGGAGAATTGGGCCGAGGATTTTCTGGAAGAACTTAAAAAGCCGATTGCCATCGCTGGCAACCAGTTCAACATCGAAGTGAACATCGGAATCCTCCCCATTGACATTGAAAAACACCCCGACCTCAACCCCGCAACCGCTTACGAATGCCTGGGTCTCGCTTTAAACCGGGCGAAGAATTCCAAGAAGACGAACGTGGTAGTATTCGAAGAGAGCATCCTCCCGTCCCCGGAGCATTACCCGGTGGCGGACGTCAGGGAAGCCTTGGAAAAGATTCGAACTAAATTTCCAACCCCAGTTCAATAACATAACAAACGAAATCGTCGGCTTCGAAGCCCTGCTTAGGTGGAACAACCCCAAATATCTTTTCTGGTCTCCTGCGGAGTTTTTCGAAATCCTCGCGGAGAACGAAGTTCTGCTCGAGGTCGGAAAATTCGTTCTGAAGGAGACCCTGGCCTTCGCAAAGGAAACGTAAGGCTACGGTATCCAGGTCGCCTGCAACCTCTCGCCCCTTCAGCTTTTGCATGAAGGTTTCGTCTCCGACCTTTTGGAGGCCTACGACAGATACGGGCTGAAACCCAAGCAGGTCTGCCTGGAGGTCCCGGAGGTTTATTTCCTGGAAGAACAATCCGGAACTTTCCGGAAACCTCCACGCCCTGAAAAACAAGGGCTACGCCCTCAGGCTGGATAACTTCGGTTCCGGCTACGCCTCGATGCTTTACCTCAAGGATTTCCCGCTCGACGGGATCTCCATCGACAAGAACTTCGTGAGGAACGTCCATGCGGACAAGCACTCCCGGAAAAGCGTCCTGGACATCCTGGCGCTGGCGAAGAGCCTGGATCTGGAAGTGGTCGGTGAAGGCATCGAAAGCGAAGAGCAGAATCAGTTCCTGCGGGAAAACGGCTGCCACATCGTCCAAGGCTACCTCTACGCCCGGGCGATGGCGCGGGAGGACGCGCTCACGCTGCTCAGACAAAGCCGGAATTGATTCGCAAACATGAAGAGGAGAAGCATATGAAAAAATTTTCGGTTAAAACAAGTTTATTGCTTTTAATCATCCAGGCGGCGGCCTTCGCCGGAGCTTACTTCTTTTATTCGCGCCGTCTTTCCGACGATTACCTGCCCTTTTTCCTCATCGGCATTGTGCTTCTCGAAATCGCAGCAATCTTCCTGATTTATTCCCTCATCAAGAAAAAGAACATCGAGATAGAATCGAGCAGAAGCAAGTTTTTGCGGGAAAAAGCCTACCTGGCACGGGTCTCCGCCGGCGGTAAGATCAAGGAATGGAATCTCGCCGCGAAGAACGACCTCAGGAACCTGGAGAATTTGCAGGACGTCCGCGACTTTGATTTTGCCGAAGGAACGGATCTTGAAGCCCTTTTTGACCAGCCTTTCATCGCCCTCTTCGAGGGAAAGAAGGGGAAGCTGCGGATCCGTTTCCGGGCCTTGCGAGCGCCCGGGGGCTACCTCCTCGTGGGTGAGGACGTGACCGAAACCGCCGAGACCGTGGAGTACTACAGGAAGCTTGCGATGGACAACGCCGTCACGGGCTTGCCGAACAAAAATTTCCTCGTGAAACGGCTGGAGTCCCTCTTCCAAGACCGGGAGCTTTTACAAAAGAAGAACACGCTTTTGGAGATCGACATCCAGGATTTCAAGCGCATCAACCGGCTCTACGGAGTCAAGTTCGGGGACGAGGTCCTCTTGCGGGTGGCGGAGATTTTGGAGAAGTCTTTGAAGAGCTTCCGGCATGAAATCTACCACCTGCACGCGGATGATTTCCTTGTGCTCTTCCTGGATCTGGAAAGCTACCAGCAGGCGGTCGACTGGGTGGAGAGGCTGATCAAGTTCCTGGAGAAGGCGCTCTCCGTTGCCGGGAATCTCGTCCTCCTGGACGTGAAGATCGGCATCTTTCACATCGAATCGGCCATCTATCCCAATCTGAATCCCGCGGCCGCTCTTGAAAACGTTTCCCTGGCCTTGAAGAAGGCGAAGGGTTCCCGGCGGGTCGACTACATCGTCTACGACATGGGTTTGGGTCAGCATTTCACCCGTCTGCAGGCGATGGAAAGCGACCTCATGCAGGCATTGAAAAACAACGAGCTGGTGATGTACTACCAGCCCCAAGTATACAACAACAGACGGCGGGTCTACGGCTTCGAAGCCCTGGTCCGCTGGAACAACCCCAAGTACTTCCTTGAATCGCCGCTCCAGTTCATCCGGCTTGCGGAAGAGAACAACCTGATCGTCGATTTGGGAAGGTTCGTGATCGACGAGACTTTCCGGTTCGCGAAAGAAATTGAGCCCTACAACGTGAAGGTCTCGCTCAACATCTCGCCCGTGCAGGTGCTCCACGCCGGTTTCGTGAACGAAATCGAGACCGCCTTCCGGAAGTACAACCTGCAGGCGAACTCGATCTGCATCGAGATTTCCGACACTTCCTTGCTTGGGGCGTATGATCTGATCATCGAGAAACTGAGCAACCTCAAGAAACTCGGCCTTTCCATCCGTTTGGACAACTTCGGTTCCGAATCTACCTCTCTCGCCAACCTCAGGGATCTTCCGGTGGACGGCATCTCCATCGGTCACGCCTACATCCGGGACATCAACACCGACGCGGCGGCGCGCGCGATCGTCGCGAACCTGATCAAACTGGCGGATGATTTGAACCTGGAGGTGGTTGCGGAAGGGGTGGAGAACGACAGGCAGAACCGGTTCCTGAGCGAAAGCGGCTGCCGGATCGTCCAGGGTTATCTAATCAGCAAACCGCTTCCGCGGAAAGAAGCGATGAAGTTCTTGACCGATTATGATTTCAGGCTTTCGGGTCTGGATGAATTGAGGTGAGAAGATGACTGAAGAAACCCAACTGGTGGTGACGGTCGCGGTAACGGTCTTGATGCTAGTCATCACCGTTCTCCTATTCCTGCAAATAAGAAAGGACCGGCGCCGGTTCAAAGAAGAGAAGTCCCTGATCATCGACGGACTCCTCTCCCGGACGGCGATCAATTCGGAAATCAATTCGTATTTGTCGAAGGCGGGGAAGGAGGACTCCTTCTCCCTCATGAGAATCGAAATAGAAAACTACGATGAAACTTTAAAAGCCTTCGGGCCCAGAGAAGCGAAGCGGGCCCTGGAGAAGGTCGCGTATTTCATGACGAAGGCGATTCCGAAGCGCTGTTCGATTGGAAACTTCGAGACGACGCATTTCCTCGTGCTGATGCGTTCGGAATATGAGCGACAGGAAAGCTATAGGACAGCGAGGAAGCTGCTTGCGATCATCACCAAGCCGATCAAGGTCTTCAAGAACACCTTCATCAATTTTGAAGCGAGCATCGGCATCTGCCATTATCCGATCCACGGAACACGGTTCAAGGAATTGATGAACTCCCTCACAATCGCGGTGAACGACGCCCGGGCCAAGGGCATCAACCAGATCGAAACCTACGGAGGAGGAATGGCGGAAAGCGAGGAGGGGATGGGCCTCCAGTACGCTTTGAAACAGGCGATGGAGGAAAAGCAGTTCGTCCTCCACTACCAGCCGATTATCGACATCGCCAAGGACGCTTTCTACGGCGTCGAAGCGTTGGTTCGCTGGAAGCATCCTTCCAAAGGGTTGATTTCCCCGCAGAGTTTCCTGGACGCGATGGAACAGTCCGGGGACATCAACTGGATCGGAACCTGGGGGCTGGAAACCCTGATCCAGGAGTATTACGAGACCAAACGCGAATACCCCTACCTCTCTTACCAGATTAACTTCAACTTGAGCATCAAGCAACTTTTGAGCGATACGATCGCCGGGGAATTCCAGCGTCTGATCAAGAAATACAAGATGAATCCCCAAACGATAGTGCTGGAACTCGAGAATTTTTCCGCCTATCAGAAATACACCATAATCAAACAGAACATCGCGAAGTTCAAAAAGATCGGCTTCAAGATCTCCCTCAACGCCTACGGGATCGATTCCAACACCCTGCTCGCTTTGGACGAGATGCATGTCGACGTCATAAAACTTGACAGGCTCTTCTTCCAAAAGGAAGATGATTCCTATCTCAAGGAACGGCTTATGGAGATGATCGTCGACTGGGGCGAGAAGAACAAGAAGGATGTGATTGCGGAAGGGATTGAGGATGAGGAAATGCTCAAACTCTGCCAGGCCTTCAACATCAACCTCGTTCAGGGCTACTACTTTAGCGAACCCATTTCTTCCGCCGACATCATCAGGTTCATCCGGGAAAGGGCTTGGTCCAGGACCCAAAACGAGGAAACCTACGACGATTTCCTGATGAACGATCCCGCGGGCGAAACCCAGGCGGAGGAAGAAAATAGCGAGTCAAATTCGGAAGAAGAAGCCAAGAGCGAACCGAAATTTTTCGATCAAAATTGACAGGATTCCGAAATTTTCTTGACCGGGGATTTCCCCTGTGCTATAATTGGAAAAAGGCAAGGGGAGAAAGCGCCGACCAAGAGGAGGTTTCTGCTTAAAATGACCAAAAACATACCAGTCAAAAGAGTCATTTTAAAGAAAAGTTCCTTCTCATTCCTGATTATCATTTTCGGTTTGCTTTCGATCATCATGTATTTGCTGACTCTATATGGTTCCGCTTCCGGAAACTTCATGATCGCGATCGATCCTGACGATTTTGAGAGGGGAATTATATTAAGCGAGAGCAGGACTTTCCAAGAACCTTCCTCGCGCCTTTTCGCAACCTCCATCAGCGGCGTGACCGACATGACCTATGACAATCTGGCGCTAAAGGAGATCATGGAAGCGGAAGGGGATTATTTCGACCCCTTCAACACTTATCTTGCCTATAATTTCTATCTGAAAAACAACGGCAAAGAAACGGTAACCGTCGAATACTACCTTTCAATCCAGGAAATAAATCGGAATGTGGAAGAAGCCGTCCGTTTCGTGTGGATTGAAGACGGCTACATCCGGATGTACAAGAAACCGGACTCAGTCCCGAAAGAGTATCAATATCTCATAAACATGAGACCGGACGAAGTCATTGATTTCCAGGAATCGGAGGTCTTCCGTCTCAGGGTTGAGGATTTCAAACCAGGAGACGTGAAACAGTTCTCAATCATCATCTACATCGAAGGTCAAGATGATGATTGCAACGACAGCATCATGGGGGGCAGCCTTAGGGCATCCATACAGTATTTCATTGTCGAAGAAACGTAGGGATTGGGGTAATTGTATGTGAAGTATTTCATTCAGAAAATCTTGCTTTCGATAATGTCGTTGGCCTTCTTCTGTTCCATCTTCGGAACCGTGACTTATGCCTGGTTCAGTTTGCACAAGCAGAACCAGTTAAGTAACCTGGGAATTGAGCTCATCACCGGTGATGAGTTCCAGATTTCGCTTGACGGCATCAATTTTTCTTCCGAAATCAAGACTGAGGAAATTGAACGCTTCATCGGAGGAAAAGCCCGTCTTGTTGATGTCACGTCCTTTGATGGCGAAACTTTCAGTTTCGGAATACTGAACGAAGACAGGGGAATTCCGGAACCGAACAAGGATTACCTTTCATTTCCGCTCTATTTTCGGACGACACTTAGACAAAAATATGTCTATCTTGTGGACAATGTGAGCAGTCTGGTCCAGTACGACATGGTCCGCGACGGAACCTACGTGGTTTCGCGGGGAGTGGTCTGGAGAGCGGACACGACTTTCCTGAACGGCCCAGATCCGGCCAAGGATTTGGTATTGCCGGGAAACAGGTTGACGATGTATGCTTCGGAAGCAGTCAGAGTGGGGATTGTAGAGGAGAAAGTAGACTGGAATCACCTAGACGAGAGAAATCCTTTTGAACTACATAAGAAGATTTTTGATTTAAGCGGGAATCAGGAAAGAGGGTATGGTTTTCCTTATGGAGGAATCAGTTACTTCAACTCCAAACATAGGGATCGATTGACTCCTCCAGAAGAAAGACCGATGACCGTTTACCAACTATCCGCCTTTGATGAAGAATACAATCCCTATGTAGCTTTGACCAGGGATTCGGAAATTCTGGAAATGGTGAAGACAGAACTGCTGGATGAAAAAGGCAACCCTTATTATGTAGGCAAAGTCATTGTGAACATTTGGCTTGAAGGATGGGACGCGGACTGCTTCAATGCAATCTATGCCGATTCCATCAGAATTCGGTTGAAGTTCCGTTCCGGGAACCCAATTATGCAACCACATCAACCAGTCATTAATTTAAAAAAATAATAAAAAATAAAAAGGCGTAAGGAGAGAACATGACAAAATTAAGCAGGAAATTGTTGTTATCAATTGTTACAGTTGCATTGGCTTTAGTCACATTGGGTGCGACGACGTTCGCGTGGTTTACTCTTTCAACAAGGGCTGAAGTCGAGGAATTCAAAGTGGATGTTACTTCTGGTGCTGGTATTGAAATTTCTGCTGACGGAATGAACTATTCCAACTACATCACGGCAAATGACATCTATGCCGCCATTAATAGAGCAGGGTCATCAACAGTGCTCGACCACGTCACAAGTCCGGACGGCAAAAGTTTCAAGACAATCGGTTTTAGTGAATCAGACGGTAAAGTACACTTTGATAATCCTGCAACCAGCGGTTGGACCGAGTTTAAACTGTGGTTCAGGTCCCCTGAAAATGGCGTAAAAGTATATATGCTTAATAATACCACTGTTACATCAACCGGAATTAATTGGGTTGCTGATGCGGACTTTAAATTGACCGAAAATTTAACAACGGTGGTCGGTGAAACGTACACTCTTTACGGGGCAAATGCTGTTCGGATTTCTACTACCGAAAATACTGTTACCGAAGATTCAGGTCTTTCATATACTGATGGACAAAACGCAAAAGTTTTTGAACTTGGGCATAAAGATAAAGATGACCAAAAACTCGGGACAAAAATTCAAACAGAATATGGCTCCGTCGCTTATTATAATACTAAAAACCCAAAAAATCAGATTACAGCTACCCATATTGATGAAGCAGAATTGCCGAAAGATGTTTATGACTATAAAAACTTGCCAGAATTAAAAGAACTAAATACACCAGCTATCAAAGAAAAAAACTACGTTTCTGTTGATACTTTGACAGACGCATCCGACATAAGTGGTACAACATTGTATTACGGTCAAATCACTGTAAGAATCTGGCTTGAAGGATGGGATCCTGACATGTTCAATGCCATCATGGCGGATAAAATACAGATTCATCTCTTCTTCGGCGGACATTCACCCTCTTCATTGCTGTCTATTTCTACCGAAGAAGATGTATCTTTGCTTGAATTAGAGGTAGGAAAAACCCATGACTTTTCCGTGACAGTTGAGGGATACACAGGTGAAATATTGGTTAACTCCAGCGCTCCTGGTGTTGCAACAGTAACCATTGACCAAGGAACAAATGAAGTCACTGTCACTGTCAAGGCGGTTGGTGTGGGAACTGCCAAAATCACCATTTACTTGCAAAAATATCCGGGTGTTAGGAAAGAGATAACGGTAAACGTTTCTAATTCATCTAATCCATCTAATTCAGGAGAATAGTTTCTTAAAACCGTTGCTTTAAACGAAAAGTGTTCTTTTGATTTCGTGCTAAGAAGAGGCCAAGGGGGATTAGTTTCTCTTGGCCTTTTTGTTGTACAAAAGTTTCGGGGAATTCATATTCTATTTACACATATTTTTGTAGATTTTGCTTTTGCTTTTTCTACTTTCAACCCCCAAAAAAGAACAAAAAACTACCATAACTTTGTTTTTGAACAGCCTCCTTTTACCCGGGCCTCTCTTCTTGGCTAATTTTATGCAACTATTTTTTCCATTGTTTTTTCAAAATTATCTAGATTTTTTTGTAGAAGTATGTTATTATAAATCAAAGAATAACGAATTTAGAAGAGAGGGCAATAATGGAAGCAACTAAGAAAACATTTTCTCCTAAAAAAGTTTTATTCATAGTTTTAAATGTGTTTTTTTATGTTATTATTTTCCTTTTACTTTTGTTTTCTATTGCGAATATCCGTGCAAAAAGTGTTGATGATATTCCCAATGTATTCGGAATCGGATTCCTTTCTGTCCAGTCCGATTCAATGAATGGTAGCAATCCTGATTCTTTCAATAAGGGCGACCTGATTTTTGTCAAGATTGTCTCTGACAAGGATATAGAAAAGTTGGAAGTTGGGGATGTTATCTCTTTTTATGACATGGAGTTGAAAGACTTCAATACGCACAGGATTGTTGAAATCGGGGATGATTATTTTGTAACCCAAGGCGACCTCGCAGCAAGCGATCCCGCCACCAGATATCAACCCGGTCAACAGAACGACCCCAACACTTATGAATTGATATCCAAAAATCAAGTGAAATCGGTTTATCTTTCCAAATGGAAGGGTGCGGGGAAACCTTATGATTTCATTGTCAAAAACTTTTTGTGGATGATTGTCCTTCCTGTTGCTTTGCTTGTGATTCTTGAAGTTGTCTTGCTTGTAAGAAACATCCTCAGGATGAATGAAGAGAAGATGAAAGAGAAGTATGCGAAAGCGTCGATAGAGGAGTTGGATGAGGAGACAAAGGAGAGATTGAGAAAAGAACTTCTTGAAGAGCTGAAGAAAGAACAAGCGCAAAAAGAAGAAGCATAATTTTAAACGCTGGGGGCGTGCTTGGGGGATTTTGACAAGAGGGGACTTTTGAAATGATTGAATTCTCGAGGTTTTATATAAAATTAATCAGTGATTTTTTTAAGAATATCGGTAATTTTTTTAAAAACATTTTTAAAGCAATTGCCGATTTCTTTTATTATGATATCAAGGGCTACATCGAGAGTTTGATCAAGGCAATTCCCCACTTCAAACTCCTGGACTGGATCATCGCCATCTTGGTGATGTTCATCAATCTGACCTTCCTCGTGTTTCTTGCGATCAGGATTTTCCAGTTGCTTAGGCGCTACATCAGGTTCACCAAACGGGAAATGGAAAAGGATGAACTATTGGAAGAGATTGCGCTTTTGAACCAGAAGACGCTGGAACTGATTGACGAAAAGAACAAAATCCTGGCGATGAAGGTTTCGAATTTAGGTTTGAACCCTCCCGAATATGAAGACGAGGTCGACGAAGAAGAAGGTGAAAAGGAAGAAGAGGAGAAGATTGATTCCCGCTTCACCAAGCTGATTGAGGTCGACAGGGAATACCGGAACATCGTCACTTCGATCAATATGAAGCCCGAGGACATGATCAGCCTCGAAGCCCTGGTCGACAGATTCATAAATTATGCGGCGAGCCAACTTGGGCTCTACTATAGCAAGCAAACCATCGCTTCCTTTTTCGCGGGGATGGCGACGACCAAGATTATCATTTTGGAAGGTATATCCGGAACCGGAAAAACCTCGCTTCCCTATGCGATGGGCAAGTTCTTCAACCATGACGCATCAATCATATCCGTTCAACCCTCCTGGAGGGACCGGACGGAATTGATCGGGTATCTTAACGAATTCACCAAGAAGTTCAACGAATCGGATTTCCTGAAGGCTCTGTATGAAGCGACATACAGGGAAGACATGAGTTTCATCATCTTGGACGAGATGAACCTGGCGCGTATCGAGTATTACTTCGCGGAGTTTTTGTCCATTTTGGAAATGCCGAACCCGAACGAGTGGAAGATAGAAATCGTCTCCACGGATCTGCCCGGGGATCCCGTCAATTTCAGCGGCGGGAAGCTTTTGGTTCCCCAGAACCTCTGGTTTATCGGGACGGCGAACCGCGACGACTCGACCTTCACAATCACCGACAAGGTTTATGACCGGGCGATGCCGATTGTGATCAACACCAAGCATTCCTTCATCGACGCGCCGATGACGGACAACATCGTCATGAGTTATGAATACCTGGACAACCTCTTCAAGGCCGCCGAGAACACCTATCCCTTGTCTCCGAAGATGGCGGACAACCTTTCGAAACTGGACGTCTTCATCACCGCGAAGTTCAATGTCACTTTCGGTAACCGTATCATGAAGCAGATCAGGCAGTTCATCCCCGTCTATGTGGCCTGCGGAAGGAGCGAAGTCGAGGGCCTGGACTTCCTGTTCGCGACCAAGATCATCCGGAAATTCGAAGCTTTGAACCTCTCCTTCCTGCATGATGAGATGGACGAACTCATCGTCCTGATGAACAAACTCTTCGGGAAGGATGCCTTCATCCAATCCATCAGTTACCTGGAGGACTTAAAGAAAATAAGATAAAAGGAAGTAGTTTCGATGGCTAGGAAAGACGATCTTGACAGCTTCTATTCTTCGATAATGACAGCGCTCAACGGCGCCGCCCAGAAAGAAAAATTCACGGAGTATTTCTACCGTTGTTTTCTTGCCGGCGACACGGTCGTTTATCAGAAGAACATTGCCGAATTCAAAAACTTCGACAACGAATGGATCAAGACGGTCGAGATGTACCTTCCCAGCCTGGAGAAAATAACCAAGAATCCGAAATCGACCTTGCGGTACGAGGAAGAAATCGTCCCGATCGAGAAGGTCAAGAAGGTCACCAAGGATTCCGTCAAGCATCTGGCGATGCATTCGGAAAACATCAAGGACATCGATGAAAACGGAAACGTCATTCCGAGCAAGCTTTTGACAACGCATGCGGAAGTGGACTACACAATCTATGAGAACCGCTTCATCATGACCTTGATCAACCGCCTGGCGGTCTTCGTCGGGAACCGCTACGAAGTCATAAAAAGCAACATCAACTCGAAACAGCGGAACCATCTGAACTTCAAATCCGGTTTCCAAATCAACCAAACCGAAGTCGCCTTCGATTTGGATCTGATTATCAAAAGCGACATCGAAGACAACCTTCTGAAGGAGCGGAACGAAGCGCTCCTGGATCGGGTCACGAAACTGATGCGGGGCGTCTTGGGACTGAAGAACTCCCCCTTCATGGCGGAGATGAAAAATGCGAAGCCGGTGCTTCCGCCGATCATGAAGACCAATATCATTTTGAAGAACCCGGATTTCCGGAACGCCTACAGCCTCTGGCTCTTCCTGGATTCTTACAACGCCTTGATCTATGACATCGACGTCCAGGAGAAGGATCTGGAGATCGATTCCAGATACCTGATGGACCTGAACCAGCTCGCGCTCCTCTGCTACAGCTTCATCCTCTACAACCAGAAGACGCGGCGGGAAGTGTATGCGGACGCGGACACGGTCCAATACGTCAGGAAATCAACGAAGATCGTGAGGATCCACCCGCAGGATGTCGTCGAGGATCCGGACGCCATCCAGATGGAAGACAACACCATCAACGAGTACTACCTCGACCAGAACCAGAAGATCTTCAAGAAGAATCTGGTCGATCTCTTGAGTGTCGAAGGGCTTTCTTATGAGGAAGCTTTACGGAAGGCGATGTTCCAGACGATGGACATCACCAACTCGCTCTATAAAAGCGTTTTCGAGACGAAACCGGAAATCCTCGATGAGTTCGCGAACCTGAAGCCCAGGGATCTGGAGAAGGATTTCGAGGAAGTCAAGCAGCGGGCTTCGATTGCGAAAATCATCAGGGAGACGAAGGAAGTCGATTACAGGAAATCAATCGATCTGGAGAAACAGCAGTTGGAGGAACTGGCTGACATCCAGACGCAACTGATAAAATCGAAGTCTTTCAAACGGAAACTCGTGAAAGACAAGAAAGTTCCGACCGAAAAGGACGATGAACTCCGGAAGGCGCGGGCGAAGAAACTTGCGGACAAGAAGATCATCATCCAGGCGATTCAGGAACTGGGCGAGATGCGGAAGGAACTTTTTGAGACGAAACGGGAAATCACCGAACGTCTTTTGAAGGAGACGGAAAAGGAACTGATCGCGGCCGAAAGGGCGCGGGCGAAAATCGAAAGGGAAGAGGAGTTGGAGCGCCTCCGTCAGGAGCGGAGGGAACAGCTCGCCCAGCAGCGGGCCTTCTTCGAGGAACAGAAACGCCTCATCTGCGAGAAGTATAAGCAGCTTTGTGCAATGATCCTGGAAAAAGAGAAAGCGACCAGGGAAGCGCAAATCAAGGAACTGCATGAAGAATATGCGCGCATCAGGGAAGCGAAGATCGCGGAACTCAAGCAGCGCTATGCGGTCTGATAAATCATGAAAAAAATTCTGGCAACAGTAATATCGATACTGACGATGCTGTGTTTTCTGGTTACCTTGGTTTTGATTCTGCTCGGAATCAAGGCCAACCGTTCGGACAACATCGTGAGGATATTCGGATATTCTTTTTCGGTTGTCGCGACCGATTCAATGGAACCGACGATTCATCCCGGTGACATGATTTCCATCAAATCCGTACCTTTTGAAGAAATTGAGACCGGCGACATCATCGTCTATTGGTCGGATAATCTGGACAGGTACATCGTTCACCGCGTCGTGGCGAAAGAAGAGGGTCGGCTTTATACCAAGGGTGACAATCCCCAAGCGGCCATCGACCAGGAATTCGTCACCGAGGAGAACTTTTTCGGAATTGTAAGGAGTTACGGGAAATTTTTTAACATCGGCAGATTGCTGCTGAACTATCGGGATGTAGTCTATGGCTTGATCATTTTCCTCTTCGCCGTGATCATTGTGAAGGAAACGATCGGAATCGTGCACAATGTGAAAGAGGCCAAGGAAGAGGAACTGAAAGAAGAAGCACTCTCCAAGATCCGCGCGGAAGAAAAAGAAAGGCTCCGGAAGGAGCTTCTCAAAGAAAGGGGAGAAGAATAGCCATTCGGACGTGCCGAATGGCTTTTTTCAAAACTCCGGCAAAGAAAGGAGAAGCATGAAAGGAAAGTTAAGGATCATAGAATCTTTGGTCGCTTTGGTCTGCGCCGTCCTCCTGCTCGCTTCCACAATCTTTGCTTGGATAACCTTGAGGCCCACGGCGGAAGTCCAGGAATTCGTGGTGAACGCCGGGGAATACAAACTCGGGATAAAACTGGAACTGAGGAAAAGGAACGAATTTCTGAACGGGGAGTTCACGGAATGCAGAACGAGGGAGGACATCCAGGAATTTTTCCGAAACGCGGTCCCCAACGACAGTTTCGATTTCCGTCTGACGCTTACGAACCGGTCGAGCTTTCCTGTGAAGGCAAAAATCACCCTTCTGAATATCCAAAGTTCCGCCCTTCCGGAAGGCTTCGACATGCGCGACGTTTTTTACATTGACGACGGGACCGTGAAGTTGGACGGAGAGGAATGGCAGTTGGCCGTAAATTCGGAAGATGAAGCCGAACTTCATGGCCAGACTTTGAACCTTCACCGGTTGTCCAACCTCATGGACGGAAGTTCCAACATCCTGCTCCTGGAAAACGTTCCTTTGGCCTTGGAACAAGCAGTCGTCATCGAATTCACCTTGACCTATGACCGGACGACATCCCATATGAATTACCAAAACGGTGTCATTGGCATAGACGCGATTCTGATAAATTACGAATAGGAGGAAAACATGAAAAAAGGCAAGATCATCATCCTCTCCGTCCTTCTTCTCGCCCTGGTCGCCCTGACATCCACCTTGATCGCGGCCTGGCTCACGGACACCAAAACCACACCTCCCACCGAATTCACCGTCGGCGACGTCAAGTTCCAATGGGTGAGCCCGACCTGGGCGACAGGTCCGATCGTTCCCGGCCAGGATCTGATCCCGGATTCGGGAACCCCGGACACGAACAGGCTTTACCTGACGAACACCTCCACCGTGAAGACCCAACTCCGGGTCAAGGTCACGGCGATCGTGACCCTTTCCGGGCAAAGCACCGGAACCGATGCCATCGACCTCTTATACAACTTCAGTCTGATGGATGGCTGGACATTCAACCAGAGCGAAAACACATGGTACTACAATTCCGTGATCAATCCGCAAACGAGCGTCGATGTCATCAACACTTTGGTTTTAGACGGGACGAAGGTTGGGAACACCTATTCGCAGGCGACATTGAAGGTTTCCTTCCTCTTTGAGGCGAAACAGGCGGAATACGTGACTTGGGAACAGCTCGGCCAGATCGATTTCGAAACCGGATTGGCCGCCCAGGGTTGATGCAATGCTATTGAAAAAGGTGTTTTCCGGCATCCTCGCGGGACTCCTTTTTGCTTTATTCGCATTGTTCGTGGTCCTCAGGATTGCCGGAATCCGGCATTATGTCCCCATCAGTTCGAGCATGAATCCGGCCGTTCCCAAGTATTCCTTGGTTTTCATGAAAAGGGTGGAGGACGCTTCGGAACTAAAGGTCGGGGACGTGATCGCCTTTCAAGACGGAGGAATGCCTGTTTTGCACAGAATCAAAAAAATCGAAGATGGGACGATCCAAACCCAGGGGGATGCCAACAACAATCCGGATGCCCCGATAACTTTCGACAAGGTTATTGGGAAGATGGTTTTTTCCGTTCCTTATCTCGGAATCCTCTTCGGAAGTCCTTATCCCTGGATGATCCTGCTCGCTTTGATGCTCATCTGGTTTCTCGGGAAGGAGCTGCGCAAAGAAATTCGAAAAAAATAGGGAGAGAATATGGACAGACGGCTTCGGATAATTCAACTGCTGATTATGATAGCCATGAGCTTTGTTCTGTTCCTTTTCGTCGCCTATGCCTGGTTTGTCACGCTTGAAAAGACGGAGCCGATCATCGTCAACACCGGATCCCTCCGCGCCGAATGCAAGTTCTACAGAGGGATCGACGCCGATTTTGACGGGGATTTGGATGAGGATGATTTCGTGGAAATCAGGGAAGCCAACCTCCAGTTCACGAACGTCATCCCCGGACAGATTTACACCTTCAAACTGTCCGTGAAAAACACGGGCACCGTCTCCGGTTTTTTAAGCGTGACAATCGACAACATCACCAGCGATGAGCAAGGCCTTTTGGATTATTTCATCGTTTCGTTCTCTTCCCCTGAGGAAAAAGAAATCGCGTTGAGCGGGGCGGATCAGAACGGGGACCTCAAACTGTTCTCGGATTATGTCCTGGCCGCGGACGCGACCTTCGACTTCATTTTTCAGATCAGGATTGACGGAAATCTGAACGGAAGCCAATATCATCTGAAATCCCTGACGATAGCCCATTTCATCGTCGATCTCATCCAGGAACACTATGTGGAATAAGGAGGATTTATGAAAAGGCAAAGAAAAGTCTTTTTATGCATAGCGTTGCTTTTCATGATTTTCCTCTTGGCTGAGGCTTTTTTCCACAGGCCTTTCCTGCTTTCATTGCTTACCGATTCCGGAAGGGCGGAAAGCGAGCATGAGATCGGAGACGTTGAAGTCGGCCATCGTCTTTATTTTATGGACGGGGCAGAAGCGATTGAGGGAAGGTTTGTGGAAGTGGATCCGGAGGCTTCGGATCCCGCCCTGAGATACAAGCGGGGAGTCTATGAAATCAACATCACCGACAGGGACAGCGATAATTTTATTGAAAAGTTGCGGATCGACATCAGTGTGAAAAGCGACGTGGACACCTACATCCGGGTGAAGCTCGTTTCCACAATGATCCTGAGATACAGCAAACCCACCGGTTCCGCCAATGAAATCCAAGTGATCGGCCAGGACCAAGTGGTTCTGAATGTCGGGAGCGGTTGGTATAAGAACGGGGATTATTACTATTACACTGCTCCGGTGAAGAAGGAAGGCGCCGAGGATTTGGTCATTCCTTTCATCATCGACTACTTTGAAGGCACCTATTTCAGCCCCTATCCCGAGAACTATTCAATCCAACTCGGGGTGGTGGTCGACGCCGTGCAGGCCTTGGGTGGCCCCCAGAACCATTGGAATCTGAAAAATCCGCCCTGGGGAGGTGATTGGGAGTGAAGAAGAAAATCATCGCCTGCGCCTTAACGATCCTCATTGCTCTCACCTGCTACATGCTCTCTCCCATCAATGACAAAATGCTCCTTCCCGGAACCTGGGAGAGGCGGCTTTCGGAACACAATTTCGAAGAAATCATCCCGAAGGATGATTCCGATCCCCTTTATGTTTCTTACTCCGAGTTCCGAAGCGAGATGGGAACTGAGCCCAACCAAGTGCTTTCTCAATACGGAAGCAAATTCATCCGTTTCGATACCGCGGATGAACTTTACAGGTTCTCGGTCGACGTCTGTTTCCTACCCGACGTCGTTTATCCCGGGAGTGAAAAATTAACCAAAGCAATGATCGACGTCCTTCTGAGCCTGAACTATGTCCTGGGCTGCGACATCGATTATTCGGTGATGAAGTCGAAAGCCTTCATCCCGGTCGGATTCTCCTTCGGCTTTGAAACCGCGGCGGATTATAGCATCTTCACTGGCACTTTCGACGGCCGCGGCTTTGAAATCAAGAACCTGTATGTGGCGGATTATCCGTTCCTGCACTTCATAGACGAAAACGACGAACACATCGTCACCACCAACTACTATGCGATGTTCACCTACAACCGGGGGACGATCAAGAACCTGGGCTTGGTCAATCCGACCCTAGAGCTCACGGAAGAGCATCCCGACCTGGAAAAGGCCTCCAACCTTGTGGGGTACAACATGGCCGGGGGCACGGTCGAGCATGTCTATGTCATTGATGACAGGTCGGAAAACTACGCGGGAATCAGGATGTCGGTTCCCTTTGGGCAGACAACATCGAGTTATTCCGCCGCGGGAATCGTTCATACCAACGAAGGCGAACTGCGGGACGCTTACTATGTCTCCCGCTATGTCGTGAACAGATCCTATATCAACAACTTCAGCGTCGAACCGATCGTGATGGTCAATGAAGGGTATGAGAAAGAGGATGATTTGGTTTACGACAGCGAACTATATGCTGCCGAGAACAAATCAGGAAAGACCACTCCCCCCATCGGCGTCGGCGAGACAACCTTCATCCTCAAAAATTCGTCCAGTCTGGGTGATGATTGGTACTATTATCCGGCGGACGGGTACCCCTCCCTGCAGGGTTTGAGGTATGTGGACGGAAAGTACCTGATCGAAGACGCGGTCGATTTCGTGGTGTTCGGGAAACTCCTGACCCTCAACAGCGTCCTCCACGACCGGGTTTTCCGCGGTTCCGATTATCTGCTTGTTTCTGACATCGACATGGATGAAGTCGCTCCCGGAGCCTACACAACGCCTTCCGTCGAGTTCCAAGGCACACTCTCCGGGAGAAAGGAAGAAGACGGAGAAATCAAGAACCATTACATCCACAACCTGAAGATAAACAACGGCGTGTTCGTTGACAACAATCTTTATTCCGGTCTTTTCAGCATCCTGACCGGAAAGATCGAGTACATCACCTTTTCAAAAGCGAAGATCGAGCTCACGGACTCGGATGCCTATTACAGTTCCTTCCTTTATATAGGAATTGTTGCTGGACAACTCCTGGAAACCAAGGACCACAAGGGCGAAATCAGCCATGTCTCCGCGAATGTGGAGATTGACCTCGGTGACCAGGCCATAAGCGAAGTTTCCGCCGGACTTTTGGTCGGGGCTGCGCAAGGGACGATTACCAGCGTTTATACGAAGGGGAAACTTGAAGGAGGAAACCATACCTTCACCTCTTCCCAGGAAATCGCCGGCGAATACAAGCTCGGAGGCGTTGTCGGCTCGACCTCGGGAACGTTGAGACTCGGGGACGCTTTGAACAAGGGAACAATCCTCGGCGTCGGTTCCAATACTTCCGCAAACTCGATCGGCGACGCCTGCATCTATGTGGGCGGAATCATCGGCCATGTCGCGAACCCGAGCAAAAGCAGCCATTTCGCGCTGCTCACCAACGAAGGCCGAATTGAACTCCGGGAGTTCGTTTCGACCCATGCCGAGCATCAATTCATCGGCGGCATCTTCGGCTTGAGCGAAGGCTCCGCCTACGCCCTCGATTCGGACTTCGGACTTTGGACGAACAGGGGCGAACTCGATGTTTCCGCACGGGGAGTGAATCCCGTCCACGCGGCGGGAATCCTCAACTCCCGGCACAGCGAGCAGACGGAGTTCATCTACCTTTACAACGAGGGTCCGAATCCGGACGGAAGCGGATCGACGATCGTCACCGACGACTTTGCGAATCTCAAATACACGACCCTGATCTACGATTATGGGACGGCCGGCGTGGTTCTGTCCCAGTCAAGCAACAGCAGCGATTGCGAGCTTGAAGGCTACGCGCAATTCTCCGGTGTCTTCCACAGCGAAAACGGCGCCCCCTCGGTGCTGAGGTTTGTGGAAAATGAGGGGAAGATCATCTTTAAGAATCAGAATCTGCCCTATTTTGAAGAAGGTCCAACGGATGTAATCATTGCGGGGATCACGCTTTCGGAAAACGTCAACTACCTGAGCGTTTATTTCAGCGGCGTGATCGGGGTTTATACGGTCACCTCCGGCATACCCATCTGGATTTCCGGAATTACCTGGACTTTGACAAAGGATTATTACCTCAAGGACAGCATAAACAAAGGCAAGATTTTCTTTGCGGACATTGACGCGGAAGCGAATTCCTATCTCGCCGGCCTTGTCAATATCAACAACTCCGGAGATTTGAACACGGGCGATGCCCGGCCGCGCGCGACCAAAGGGATCATCAATTCTGTGAACTATTGCGACATCACCTCGACTCTCGAAAATGACTTGTTCGACCTTGACAGTTCGGAAAAAATCTACGGAATCGAGAGCAGGGGGAACACTTTTGCGGGCGGAATCGTGACCTTGAACCGCGGCTCGATCCAGGATACCCTCAATCTGGGGAATCTGAAACTGGCGAACACGAGCCCCGTTTCCGACGATGTCATCTTCGATCCCAACGATACCACCGGCGGCATGGCCGTAAGCGCCTATTATGGAATCATCGCCGGCGGAATCGCCGCCGCTGCGGCGGACGGAAATTCCAAGATTTTTGACTCGGCGAACAGCGGCGACATCATCGCCCAGTCGCGGAATTTCGCAAGGGCCGGGGGCGTCCTCGCGCTCTGCCTGTATGTGGAAATGGCGGCTGCCGACGTCGGCAAAGATTACTACGCCGATGACATCGATGATTCCATCCTTTCCAACTGCATCAATTACGGGGATGTCAGTTCCGTCACCAAGGCCATCGCCACCTACAGCAATCATCCGACTTCTCAGACTTTTGAGTATTATTACGGAGACTCCCGAGACGGAGGAAACGTCACCATCACGACGACAGAAGGTACCAACGAAAGACCCGGTGTTTATGCTTCTGCAGGCGGGGTCATCGGTTACGGCCTCAGCACCATGCGGAGGATGATCAATCACGGCAAAGTCAGTTCCACGGACGTTGCCGGGGGAATCGTCGGCGCGACCTTCGTATACCAGCCTGATACAACTTCCAGCACAACCGTAGTGAACATCGACACGGCGATCAATTACGGGAGCGTTTGGGCGGTAAAGACCAGTTATTTTGATTTCAATCCCGGCGAAGATTATGATTATGATCTGGATTACGAAAACCTCGCAGCCTTTTTCTATGATTATGACGATCCGGAAGACAGGGAATTCATCTTCCCGACCACGATTTCCGACATTCGGAAGTTTCCGGAAGGTAAAAGAGGAATTGGCGGAATTTTCGGAAGACTGCAGCGGGCCAGAAACCATACAATGTCCGGAGAAGCGAGCCGGGGAGGAAAGTTCACCTATATCGTGAACATGGATAAAAATGTGGATTTGATCGGCCGTCTCGACCAGGTCTACAATTTCACCAGTTCCATGAGGTTCTTTGTTTTCCCGAGAAACGAACGCCTGTTCTATTCCGCAAAACCCAACGACACCACCCAGGCGGTCTTCACCGGAGTTTACTATTATGAATTGGATACCTCGGTCCAAATCACCGGCCAATACACCTTGGCGCGATATACCTACACCAGTTCATCGCGACCTACAACAAGGTATTATGAAACTTTGGATTATTACCTGGATAACGTCAAGTACAATTATTCAAGAACTCTTAAAGTCAACGTCGGCGGAAGCACGACTTCCATTTCTTCTATCCAATTGGTGGAAGACCGCCCGGATCTGTCCCGATGGGTGAACCAGTATTCCAACAAGCGGGTTTCCAGCATGGGAACGAACAGAACCGAGCCGCTCGACCCGCCCCTACCTTATTCCGGCACAACCCCGATCTCCGGAAACGCCCGTTATCGCATGGGGGATGCCATCGAGGTTCCCTTGATTACGGTGGATCCGGAAGAAGACGGAGAGTTCATTTACGACTCGAGTTTCATCATGCGCACGGACTCAAGTCTGCAGGAATACATCTATTATGTGGAAAGCGAAGTTTTGTCCGACCGTTTCCGGGAGGAGAATGAATTCGGGATGTATGTGCTCGCAACCTCTTCCGGAAGCACCTACGGAGCGACCCTTCCTTCCAACGTCGATTTGACGAAAACCTATCCGCTGGGCGGAAGAATCCCCTACAATGTCGATTATGAGAATGTCGATCCGAGCTATCGGGCGAAAATCACGGAGGAAGATGGTTACGAACTGGAGGAGCGGATTCTGGTTGAGTATCGGAGTTTGTTGCAAACCCGCTACAATGACAAGTCGGAATTGCTCACCGTCAACCAGGATTTCTCATTGGAAGAAATCGGAGGTTCAGAGACCATCCTCCTCAATCCCACAATCAATCCGAGTCAAAAAACCATCACGTTCGATTTGAACCTGAGGTTGATCAATTCTTCCCAGTCGGTCACTTATTTCCGAATCAGATCGGCTTTGTTGCCGGCGAATGCGATCATCGCGGAAAAATGGGAGGAATACGGGGGCGGTTATGCGGACTTGATGGCGAAACTGCGGGGAGAAATCGAGGCCGGTCTCAACATCTCCCAGCTCATTCCTCCGGAATTGCAAATCGACTTGTCAGGGTATCAGAACATCACCCAGACAACCCAAGTCCTGCTGGGCAATTTCGTCTCCTATTCCCAGGCTTCCGTCAACGACGCGACCTACTTGCTGGACAATAAATACCAGACTGAATACCAGGTTTACCTCAACCTGAGGCCGCGGGCTGCTGTGCCCCAGGCCTCCCAGTATTCGGTTGACGACGGGACGTTGACCTCTTTCCCGGCAAACGCGACCATCTCCGGGGAAATCACTTCAAATCTCAGGGTGACTTTCACGGACAGTTCCCAAATCCTTCCGGTCGGTTTCAGCATCGCACCGTACATCTCGCTTTATTTCACGGAAGGTCAGAACGATGCGTTGGTTCTGGATGCCTATTATGACCTCACGGTCGTTCCGGTCAGGACTAATCACACCTTTGAATTCACGTTGGTCTTAAGCGAGGATCTCCGGGGCGGAAGCTACGCCATCAAATACAAGTTCTTCGCCACCGATGTTGAAAGGACTATTAACATCACCAAGGCCAAATCGACGGCGGTGGGAATCATCAATCTGGAGCATTACTCCTTCGCGGATTTCCAGACTTTCACCGGAACCAGTTTTACAACCTACGTCAATTTCGGCTATCCTTTGGATCTCTCGGGAATCGACTTCGAGGTTATTGAGGAAGAGACGGAGCCCTATCTGGAAGGAAAGACGTACAGGCTGGTTTTGGCGGGAGAAAACGAAGCGGACCGCTTCTTCACCGCATTCCAGATTCCGAGGTTCGCGGAACTGGTGGAGGTGAGGTTTGATCCGGCTACCGGGAAAACCTTCGCCAACGGTTACATCGTCTATACGCTCGAATATACGATCAAACCCGAAACCGGCGATGCGGTGACTTACACCCACCACATCCGGGAACGGGAGATCTCCCTGGAAGGCGCCACCATTTACAAAGGCAACAACCGGGTTCCTTATGGAAACCTGTTCTGCACGCGCGAGGCTTCGAGCACCAAGTTCTCAATCGACTTCGGAATCGATCAGAAATACGCAGGGGTTGTCTACAATCTTTATCAGGACAATCCGGCGGCCTATTTCGCTTTCCAAATCAGACTTCCCAACGGAACGGTCGTGAACGAAGCAAACGGCATCGCCTTCAGCGCCGACAACTACCTGAACATCTTTTTCCTTTATGAAAGCCTGCCCGGTGAATATGTGTTCACGATCACCTATCACCGCTGGATCGATGAGACCGAAGGCGTAATCAGCTTTGCGGGGGAAGAACCGCTCTCGATCACAAAAAACAAGGGCGTGAGCGCCTACCTCAAGGACATCCGGTTCTCGCAGTCGATGCAGGACACGCGGTATCCGAACATCTATGTCACCGACGAAGACGGGAACATTGTAGACTCGGAATACACGCCCAGAGTCTATTTCGGCGGCATCGATTATGACGGCAGCGAGGGGAATTGCTTCCATTTCTTCATCAACGGTTATGTCGCGAACATCCCGCTCGATTACTATATGCCCCTGTTCCTTGATTTTCTCCCCGCCGGCGCCACCATCGCGCGGATGATTTATCCGATTGAAGCGGAGTACGGGACGGTGGAATGGACCCCCGAGGTCGACGGCAACTCGCCCCAAGCCTTGAAAGAGCGGCTCGCCTTCAACTTCACCATCAATCCCTACACGGGGGCTGAACCCGGGGAAGACGAAGTGATTTTCGTCACTTACCGCGTCACTTCCGAAGAGAAGAGCGAGGGGAAGAAGCAGGAAGTTTATTACCACATCGCCGTCACGGACGTTTCCTACAATGTCACGCTGATGTTCAACGTCTACTATGAAGTAAACGGGACGCTGATTCCCGCCGCGGAATCGCCCCTCTTGGGAAAAGTCTTCCTGATCAATGTGAGGAACTTCAACACCGACCTGCCGGTCGGCGAAGTCCCGATTGAAGATGTGGATGCTTTCCCGGAATTCACTGTTTTCGTCTCGAATAACAACAGAACGTTTATGTTCTATCACGTCAGCCCGAGTGATTACTCCCTGCGGTTCGGGCGAAACCTGAGCGGCTTTTTTGCAATCGCCGTCGAACTCCCCGACGTATTCCAAGAACACGGTCTGGAATACAGGATCGAGTACAACGGGAAGGCGCTCAAGGATTTGGCCGAATATGGAATCGAGGGGAAATACTTCTACATCCATGCGAGCGAACGTCTCAGAACGCGCTACCTGGATATCATCATCACGCCTGCCGAAAAGCAAAGCGAAGGCTGGGGTCTGTTCGATCTAATCCGATCCTGGTTCAAATAAACAGTCCGGAAAACCGGACTGTTTTTATTTTTTTGTCTGACTTCAGGAAGCTTTGGTCTAAAAAAAAACTAATTACTTGACAAATTATTCCAAATATAATACTATATACAAAAAACGGATAAACTGCCTGGATGTGAATTTTAGATGGAAAAAGAAATATCGATATCCAAACTAATCAAATTCTCCAGTTTTCTCTTGGTAATACTCCAAATCATCCTCTTTTCAACCATAATCCTGATCGTCAATTACCCGGAAGAAGTGCCGAATCTGGAAAGGAAAGTGACGATTATAGCCATCATTTCCATTGGCTTGACCGTTTTTTTCGGAAACATGTTCGTCTTCCTTTCCATCAAATATATATCCAAGCCGTTAAAAGTAATCAACAGGGATTTGGAGAAAGCGATCTACGGGAACACGGTCGACATTCCGAAAACGAGGATCAAGGAATTCAACACCTTAATCAATTCTGTGGAGAAACTTGCCCAAAGCGCCTTGCGTTACTCTTCGACTCTCTCCCTCGCGATTGACCGTTTTTCCATCGGTCTCTTTTTTACAACCGACCGTAAAAATGTTTTCTGCACCCAATCCTTCTTCGACATCTGCGAACTTGACGAGATGGAAGGAAATTACAGGTATCACGAGTTTCAAGGTTTTCTAAGGAAAATTACCGCCCGTCCCCATCCCGACATCGCCTCCACCTACCAGATCGGAGAAAACAAATGGGTCCATGTCACGACCAATGAGGACAAACTGTTTCTGCTCGGAATCGTAAACGACAGCACCGAGCAGGTCCTGCACATCGAACGTTTGGAAAAGGAAAGGGATTTTGACCATCTCACCGGCCTCTACGTCCGCCCGGCCTTCATTAAGGAAGCGGAAAAGTTCTTCGTGAATCCGGAAGGGAAGGTCATGGCCCTGATCATGTGGGACATCGACAAGCTCAAAATGGTGAACGACACCTACGGACACGAGTTCGGAGACAAATACCTGGTCAACTTCTCGGAAGCGATCAAGATTCTTGAGAAATACGGTGCTCTCGTCTCGCGGCGGTCCGGCGACGAATTCTGGGCTTTGGTTCCCGGGGAATCCCACATGGAACTGATCAACATCATCAACGAGGTCAGGACGAAGATCCACGAGACTTTTGTGGAAGTGGGGGAGGGCACCTATGAGCGGCTCAAGGCCTCGATGGGAATCGCCTGGTACCCCGACGACGGAAAGGACCTGGAGACCTTGATCAACGTTGCGGACTTCTCCCTCTACGAAATGAAGTTCAACCTTCCGGAAATCAACCCCGCCCGCCATGAGGAGGTCGATCCCGCGGTCTACAAACTCCATTACAACCAGGAGTTCCAAAAAATCATCGAGGGGGATTGCCTGACCTTCGCCTACCAGCCGATCGTGGACGCCAGAACCGGGGAGGTTTTCGGGTACGAGATGCTGATGCGAATCTTCAGCGAAATCATCGTGACCCCTCGGAAACTGATCGCGATCGGAAAACTCTATTCGAAACTCCACCTGATTGAGGACACCACCTTCAACCGCGCCTTCGAAGAGTACGACTCGCACCTCGCTGATTTCAAAGGCCGGAAGGTCTTCATCAATTCCTTCGCGGGGGTTTTGCTGACGGAAAAGACGCTCAAGAAGATCTCCAAACCCTTCAACAACAAACTCGACATGCTGGTTGTGGAACTGATCGACATCAACACGAGCGAGGAAGACAGCTTGAGACAGAAGCAGGAACAGATGCAGGACCTCGAGGCCAAAATTGCGGTCGACAACTTCGACGGCGACTTCGACCACCTCGAGCACGCGGATTTGCATGTCGACTTCCTCAAGATTGACATGTCCGTCGTGAGCAACATCAACAAGGACTTCCAGAACCAGAAGATCCTCGGGGAGATTTTGGATTATGCGAAAGCGCGGGACATCAAGACGGTCGCCGTCGGCGTCAAGAATTTCGACGAGATGAAGTATCTTGTGGAAGCGGGGGTCGACTACCTCCAAGGCTTTTACATCGGCCACCCGAAGATCCGGCCGGGCGAGATCTCCCCCGACCTCGTGAAGAAAATCCGGAATCTGCACAAATGAAAAAATGCTGCCTGGGCGCAGCTTTTTTAATTCTTTGCATGGAAATGCTGGAAATTTTCCAATGAAAGTGCTATAATATACTAGAGATATGAATTTAAAAGGAGTTAATAAAAATGGGAAGAGCTTATCAAGTGCGGGCCGCATCGATGGCGAAAACCGCGGCTCAGAAAAGCAAATTGTATGCGCAATACGGAGTAGCAATCTATAAGGCGGCGAAAAGCGGAATTCCCGACCCGGATTCCAATTTGAACCTGAAGAAAGAAATAGAAAGGGCCAGGAAGGCCAATGTTCCCTCCTCGGTCATCCAAAGGGCGATCGAGAAGGCGAAAGGCGGGCTTTCTGGAACATTCCAGGAAGTCCGTTACGAGGGCTTCGGACCGAACAACTCGATGATCATCGTCGACTGCGTGACCGACAACCCCAACAGGACATACACGGCGATCAGAACCGCTTTCACAAGAACCGGCTGCAAGCTCGGTGTCAACGGCAGCGTGACGCACATGTTCGACTATGTTTCCATCTTCAGTTTTGAAGGCCTGAGCGCCGACGAGGCATTGGAAATCTTGCTGGCGGCGGACTGCGAAATCACCGACATCGATTCCGATGAGGGGCTCACCTCCGTCATCGCTCCCGCTTCCGAATACCAGAAGATCAAGGACGCCCTGCTCGAGGCGAAGCCGGATCTGGAGTTTGTGGAAGACGAGGTCACTTTCAACCCGCAGATGTACGTCACTTTGGAAGCGGATGAGGACATCAACCACTTCCGGAAGCTCCTCGCTTTCCTCAGGGAACTGGACGACGTGCAGCAGATTTACCATAATGTTGAAGGAATCGAAGAAGAAGAAGAGTGAAAAATCCCTCGCAAGAGGGATTTTAGTTTTCTCTGAATTCGGCGTTTTCATCCCGCAACCATCTCCGGGTTCCGGCGATGCGCTTGAGGATGTTCGGTTTCTTTTCTTTGCCGCGGGCGTAATTCACGCCCTTTTTTTGATAGATGGCGTACAGGTGCTCCAGCCTGGAAAGAAAATTGTCATAATCCTTCAATTCCGGAGCCGTCCAACCGACCTCGGCCGCGGCGGCTAGGCGCGGAAAGACCTGGAATTCGATTTTTTCGGGAGTAGCCACCCATTCCGTCCAAAGATTGGCTTCGATTCCGAGGATGTTTTCCGGTTTCTCCACGCCTTCGAGGGGATTGAAACCGTAGGTCTTCGCCAGGGGGGTCATCGCGTAGGGATAATCGAGGTAGAGATGGAGGAAATCGCTCATGACCACCTTGCGCCCGGAGTTCACGGCTTTGACCGTCTTCCTCCGCGTCCCGGGCTTCCAGTGCTCGATGATGATGTCGGGATCGAGGTCGGGATGGAGACCGTCGTTCCAGGCGATCACGGTTTTACCCTTTCCTTCCAGGAACTTACTGAAATGATTGAGAAAATGCGCCTGGAGCGCCTCTTCATCCTTGAGTCCTTCCTTGCGGATCTTTTCCTGGCAACGCGGGCATTTCTTCCAATTCGCTTTCGGGGCCTCGTCCCCGCCCAGATGGATGTATCTGCAGGGGAAGACCTCGATGATTTCCGCAAGAAGTTCCTCCAGGAGGGAGTAGGTCTTTTCGTTCCCGGCGCAGAGGATGTTCTTGGAAATCCCCCAGGCGGGCCGGACTTCGATTTCCTCCTTGATTCCTTCGCAGAGCAGTTCCGGATAGGCAGCGAGGACCGCGTTCATGTGCCCGGGCATGTCGATTTCCGGAATGACTTCGATGTGGAGCCGCTCGGCATAGGCTACAATCTCTTTCAGGTCGGCCTTCGTGAGATAGCCCGAATGGGGAACGCCGTCGACGGTCCCGTCCTTGAGGATTGTCCCCCGGCGGGTTGAACCGACCTCGGTCAGGCGGGGGAATTTCTCGCTTTCGAAACGGAATCCTTGGTCGTCGCTCAAATGGAGGTGGAAGAAATTCAGTTTATGCAGGCTCGCCAGCTCGATCAGACGCATGATGGTGCGTTTGGAAAAGAAGTGGCGGGCGATGTCCAGCATGAAGCCCCGGTAGGGGAAGTGGGGAGCGTCTTCGATGTAGACCGCGGGGAAATAGAATCTTCCCCCGTCGTATTCCAAAAGCTGCTGGAGGGTCCGGACGCCATGGAGCGCGCCCTGGTCGCTTTTGGCGGAGAGGGTGAGGGTGTTTTCGGAAATCTCCAGCCGGTATTCTTCTCGTTGCAGGCTGAAATCGAGGAGGAAATTGAACTTGGCAAATTTCTCCTTCCTCAGGCTGATTCCCGTCTCCTTTTTCAAAAAATCCTGGAAGATGGCCGCGGCGTTCGCGAGTTCCTCCGAATAGTTGAAGGCGGAATCGAGCAGATCAAGCCTTCCCTCCCTTGGCTCGAGATGGAGGGGCAGGGGTACTATTTTCATCAAATCACCTCTGAATTTAGTATACTTAATCTCCGGGGGAATGTAAATATTAAATGATAAAAATCCTGTTTTTTTCCGGATTACATGGTATAATATATATACATATGGAAAAGATTTTGGTCATCGGCGCAAGCAACATTGATTTTCTAGCGTTTCCAAAGGGTAAGCTCCGGATGGGGGATTCGAACATCGGTTCGGTGGATTTTGCTTTCGGCGGGGTCGGGAGGAATATTGCGGAAAACCTCGCCAGGCTCGGAAACGATGTCTCCTTCATTTCGGCGTTCGGAGAGGACGTTTTCGGAGAAATGCTTAAAAAAAACCTTTCTTCCCTGGGCATCGATCTAAAAGGCTCGGTCGCTTCCGGTAAACGGAGCGGGATGTACGTCGCAATTGCCAATCAGGAAGGTGAGCTTGTCTGCGCAATCTGCGAAAACGAGATTGTGACGGAAATCGACCGGGAACATCTTGCTCGGAATCTGGACTACATCAATTCCTTTTCACACCTTTTCCTGGACGCGAACCTCTCTCCCGAGGCTTTGGATTTCCTTTTTAGGAACGCTACCGGGAAAGTCTACATCGACGCGACCTCGGTCGCGAAGAGCGGGTTGTTCAAGCCCTATCTTTCCCGGATCACGCTTCTGAAAGGGAACAGGGCGGAAATCTGTTCCTTGGGGGAATCCGATGACCTTGAAGAAGGAATGAAGAACCTGATCGCTTCGGGGGTGACGCTGGTCGCCGCGACCGACGGCGCCGCTTCCGTCCGTTTCAACCACGGCCGGGAAATCCTAAGCATTCCCGTCCCTCCCGCCCGGGTCGCCTCCACAAACGGCGCCGGGGACGCCTTTTTAAGCGGCGTCATCCATGGGCTGCTCAACGGGAAAACATTTTCTGAAGGAATCGTCTACGGAATCAAGGCCGCGCAGGCGACGCTATTGGTTCCCGGAGCCTGCAATCCGGATTTGGTCAAATATCTATAGGGGGAAGAGAACTTGGAAAGCAAGGTCTATTTCACTTCTTTGAAATTGAGAAGAAACGAAAACCTCTTAAGCAAACTCGAACGCCTGGTGCTGGTCGCCGGCATGGAGACCATCGCCATGGAGAATAAATTCGTCGCCCTGAAGCTCCATTTCGGAGAACCGGGGAACCTCGCCTACATCCGCCCGAACTACGTGAAGCGGATTGCGGACATCGTGAAGCGGAACGGGGGCCTGCCCTTCCTCACGGACTGCAACACTCTCTATGTCGGGAGAAGGAAGCACGGACTCGAGCATCTGGAAGTCGCGTACGAGCACGGCTTCAGCCCCTTCCAGACCGGCTGCCACGTGGTGATCGCGGACGGGTTGAAAGGCTTGAACCATGAGGAAGTTGCTGTCAACTTCGAACACATCAAGACCGCCAAGGTCGGAAAGGCTTTGCGGGAGGCGGACGTCATCATCTCCCTGACCCATTTCAAGGGGCACGACTTGGCCGGTTTCGGCGGCGCCCTGAAGAATCTCGGAATGGGAGGAGCGAGCCGCCAGGGGAAGGCGGAAATCCACGCCGCGGGAAAACCCCACGTCCTTGAGGATTGGTGCCGGGCTTGCGGGATTTGCGCAAGCAACTGCGCGCAAAAGGCCATCAACCTCAAGCCGAAGGCCAGGATCAACAGGGATTTGTGCGTGGGCTGCGGCTACTGCATCTCCACCTGTCCGTTTGACGCCATCCAGGCCGACTGGTCGGAGTCGAGCGCCAACATGAACAGGAAGGTTGCGGAATACGCCTTTGCGGTTCTTAAAGACAAAACCCATTTTCACATCACCTTCCTTTTGGACATCAGCCCGAATTGCGACTGCGAACAGCAGAACGACGTGCCCATCGTCGGAAACATCGGTTTCCTCGCTTCTTTCGATCCCGTGGCGATCGACCAGGCGGCATTGGATCTGGTGAACGGGGAACCGCTGAACCCGGTCTACGAAACCAAAGATCGGGACCATTTCAAGAGCCTTCACCCCCACACCTTCGGGGAGGCGGGCCTGGAGCATGCCGAGAAAATTGGGCTGGGAAGCCGGAAATACCGTTTGGTGGAAATTTAAAAAAAAGAGGTGACGCCGATGCTGGTCAATTTCAAAGTCAGGAATTTCCTTTCCTTTTCCGACGAGCAGAGCCTTTCGATGGTTCCGAGCCTCGAGGAAAACGACGACCTCATCAAGATCGACAACGTCCGTCTGTTGAGGAAGGCGGTGATTTTCGGGGCCAACTCCTCCGGAAAAAGCAATTTCATCAAAGCGATCGCCTTCGGCAGGAAACTCGTTCTGGAAGGTTTCTCCGCCAAGGACAGGAACAAGTTCTCGAAGATCCTCACGGAAAACAAATACAAGGAATCGTTTTTCGAATACACTTTCTACAGCCACGGACATTTCTTTTCCTACGGCTTCAGTTTCTACCTTTTCGAAGGGAAATTCCGGGACGAATACCTGTATGTGATTGAAGAAAACGACAAGGACAGGCTGGTCTTCTCCCGGAAAGGAAAAGAAGTGGAGTGGGGAAACTGTTTTCGCGCGGAAGAAATCGAAGTTTTGGAGAAACTGCTTCTGGAGGATACGGACAGGCTTCTGGTGAACATCGCCGGAACGAAAACCGAACTCCTCGAATACGTCCGGGAATGGTTTTCCGACAAATTGATCGTGAATTTCCAGGATCAGGAGTTTTTGCGTTTGGAAAGCGGGCTGATGAAGAACCGGCCGCAGTTCGTCCGGATGCTCAAGAAATACGACACCGGGATAACGGAGATGGGATTTCGGAAGATCGAAGAAGAGCAGTTGAAAAAGCACGGACCGGAAATCTACGCGCGGATCAAAGAAGAGGTTGCGGAAAGCGGCGCCCCCTTCGGAATCCGGCTCAAGGACGCGCTTTACTATATCGACTACAGCCAGGGTCCGGTTTTGTTCGAAGTCTATCTGAAACATCAGAATTCGGAACTGGAATATGAATTCGGCGAGGAATCGGACGGGACCAAGCGGATGTTCGATCTGATCGACATCATCGTCAGCCCGGTTTCGAACGCCGTCTACCTGATTGATGAAATCAACCGGAGCATCCATCCCCTGCTTACGGAAGAGTTCGTCCTGACCTACAAGAAAGCCTTGCGGGAAAACAACGTCCAGCTCCTCTTCACGACCCATGAAGCGAACCTGCTCCGGGAGGAACTGGTGCGCCGGGACGAGGTGTGGTTTGCGGAAAAGCAGGCGGACGCCTCTTCCAGAATCTTTTCGCTCGACATTTTTACGAAAGAAAACGAAAAAGACCTCGGAAAGGCCTATCTTTCCGGGCGCTACGGCGGTATCCCCCTGCTTTCTTCCGGTGACGAGTGATGGCAATCAGGGAGAGGGTTTCCCTTTACAACCGCTACCTCACGCCTCGGGTCGGAACCGTCCGCCCCTTCCGGACGTACTACTTGATCATGGAAGGGACGAAAACGGAACCGACGTACTTCCGGCTTTTGGAGAAAGAACTCCTCAGGCGGCGGGTCAGGAACAACATCGCGCTCGTCTATCTCGAAAGGACGGCGAGGGACAAGGGAAGCAACACGCCCCGCCAGCTCTACCATTTTTTGCAGGATTTCAAGAGCGAAAAGAACGACCCCGACGGCGTCTATTTCATGGTTTTCGACCGGGACAGTTACAAGAACCACCCAAATCCCAGGAAGGCTTATCTGGATTTTCTGGAAAGCAGCGCCGGAAGCGGCGTCAGGATTCTCGTCACCAGCCCCTGCTTTGAGATCTGGCTCCTCCTGCACAAGCAGAACGCCTACCGGGAACTGGTCGAACCCTACAAGGCCGGCCTCTTCCGGAACGAACGCGTCTCCCCGGTCCACACCTATGCCAGCAGGCTGGTTCTCTGGGCTTTCGGCTTCAATCCGAAGACGGAGATTCCCGAGGGTTTTCTGGATAACCTGGATTGGGCGTTGGCCGAGTCGAAAAATCTGACGCACGAACCCGCGAAAATGGCGGACGAACTCGGAGAAAACATCAGCGAATTCATAAGAGAGATCAGCACGGACTCGCGTTACTGATTATTTTTTAATTGACTTTTATATAGGCATATAGTATAATTTCTGTGTTTATTCATGATGAGGTGCATATGAATATTTCATTCAGGGTTTTGAATCTATCTGAAGAGATCATCGATAAGCTGGAGAAAAACGGAGTCCTGACGATTTTTGATCTGCTCAGGGCGGATTTGAGTGTCTTGAACCCGGAAGAGGAAGCGGAACTCCGGAAGATCTTGGGAGACTACAAACGGAGGAAGCTTTTGCTTGAATTGGAAGAAGAGAAAGAAGAGCCCCGATACGGCTTTTTGGATGCGAAGTACACTCTGGAAGGGCTTAATCTGAGCCTGAGGACTCTGAACGCCCTCAACCATAATTCCATCAGCCGCGTCTCGCAGCTCTTCACCCTTGTCGAGCAAATCAAAATCTACGGCGTGGAGAATCTCGGGACGAAGTCGCTCATCCAGCTTTTGGGAAAACTGGGAGAGATTGCGGAAAAGGAGAACCTTTCCGAAATCATCCCCATTTACAGCCGGAAGCATCCTTCCGACAGCCTGCCCGTCGAGAAACTGGGTTTTTCCCAGGGAGCGATCGCAAGCCTCCACAAACTCGGAATTTTCAATCTCGGAAAACTCAGGGAACAATATCTGAAAGGCGTCCTTTTGGATCTTTTCAGTTATAAAACGCTCAAGGCGATTTTGGAGGAGTTCAAGAAGTATTATACGGAACTTCCCGATCCGGATTTCTCCTATTTCCGGACGATGCTGGTTGAGGACCGCTACGGCAGGATCACCTTCAACGATCTCCTCGCTTACGCCAGGAAAAACAAGATCGACTTCAATCTCCGGGAGTTCGTCCGGAAACTTTCCGAAAAGACCGATTTGGTGGTTGAAAACGAGGAAATCCGGCTTCCTTATTTCAAGGAGAAACTGAAACTCGTGAAGATCAAAGAGGAAAGCGAAGCGATCATCCTCGCGCGTTTTTCCGGAGCGACCCTGCAGATGGTCGCAGACAAATTCAAGAAAACCCGGGAGCGGATCAGGCAAATCGTCCGCGACCGGATGGCGGACATCTCGATGTTCTTTGAGGAGAGTTTTGTAAAAGAGTACAACAAGTATGTGTGGCATCCCCAGGTCTTCAAGAAAATCTTCGGGCTCGACGACTTCTCTTTCAATGTCGTCAAATACCTTGGGAAGAAATACACATTCGACGAGGAATACGTCTTTCCGGAAGAATATGTGCAGGAACTGATGAAGTCGGGGAAGATTCCCGCCTTCGACCTTGACGAATTCAAGGATTCGCTTCCCGAAGTCTTCTCGGAACGGATTTCAATCTACGGAAGGATCGTTCCGAAACTGACCAAACGGCAGTTCATGGAATACGTGATCGAACATTTCGTTCCCGATGAGGGGATGCACAAGAGCCAGATTGTGAAACTCGCTCAAAAGGTCGCGAAGGAGAACAACCTCGACTACCATTTCGACAAATACATCGATATCGTCTCCAACACCGTCCAGGGGTTGATGAACGTCCGTTATTATGACTACAGCCGTCTGACCGAAGAAATTGTGGAAGAGTTGAAGAAGATCATCTACGAAGTCGATTCGGTCTACTCCTGCACCTATTTCCATAAGAAATACCCCGAACTCATGGAGAAGGCCGACATCAGGGACGGCTACGAACTCCATTTCATCCTGCGGAGGTTGTTCGCGGATTCGGAGGAGTTTGAAGGCAAGGTCGATTTCAACCGGCAGCCGATGCTCGCGGTCCACGGCAAGACTTACGCGGACGTCGTCGTCGAGAACTGGCAGAAGCTCAAGGCGCCCGTGAAACTTCCCACCTTCACGAACAACCTGATCAAACGCTACGGCTATCATGCGGGGACGCTCGTCAACGTCATCAATTCGACGCTCGGAGACTACATCTCCCTGAAAGTCTTATACAATTTCCAACCGAAACTCACGCCCGGGACTCTGGAGAAAATCCGCGGGATCATGAAGGACGATTTCTATGAGTTGGGAGAACTTGCGGAGATCTTGAGACGGGAGGGTATCGAACCTTCCGATTACCAATACTTCTCCAACTTCTGGCTCAAAGACCTGGGATACAAGACCCACGACGTGAACTACATCATCAGGGAAAAATACACCTCTTTGAAAGAAATCTTCTTCAATAAAGTCCTCTCCACTGACATCTACACGATCACGGAAAAAGACAGGAAGATTAGGGAGACGACCTTGATCCTCTTCGTCGAGACATTGCGCCAGGAATACCTTGCCTTCCAGGTCGGAAAGGACAAACTCGTGAATATCTCCCATCTGGAAAAGCGGGGCGTCAAGGTCGAAGACATCAAGGCCTACGTAATGGCGCTAGAAGAAGTCCTGCCCAGGAACCGTTACTTCACCTATGAAAGCCTGGTCCAGGAGAAATACTACCGGAAGCATCCCGCTTTGGAAAAGATTGAGATGTTGGGTCTGGAGAAGGACCTCATGGTCAACTTCATCCGGAACGTCCCCGGAATCAAGAAGACGACCAAGGGCAACCTCTTCCGGATATCCAAGGAGCAGTCCACCGTCAACGACTTCGTAAGCCAGGTTGAAAAGGAAACCGGGCTCACGGGAGAGGAACTGAAGGAACACATTTGGAAACATTACCAGTTCAAGGTGAGATGAGCCGCAACAAGCGGCTTTTTTCATCCGACAATTTATGATTTTCTTTTCTTTTATCCGCGCATTTGCTATAATATAAACAACGGAGGAATAAATCATGAAAATTGGAATTACAGCGGACTGCAGTTCATGCCTGGATTATTTTCCGCGGAAGCACAATGTGAAAATAACCAGGACGGCAATTCATTTCGGAGACGAAACCTTGATCGACGGGGTTGACATCACGGCGGACGAATTCTATGATCGGCTCAAAAACACCGACATCATTCCGACAACCTCGGCGCCGACGCCTGGCGAGATCATGAAACGCGTTGAAGAGTGGAAAGCGGAAGGCTGCACTGACATAATTCATTTCCCGATTTCATTCAATTTGAGCGCTTACGGGGAAAACCTCCAGGCAATCGGAAAAGACATTTTCGAAGGCGTCAATTTCTACGTCCACAACACCAAGGCCGCCTGCATCATGGAAGGCTACCAGGCGTATTATGCGCAAATCCTCGCGGAAAAAGGCTACGACGTCGAGGGAATTCTTCGGGAAGTGGAAAAACTGCGCAGGAACACCACGGCTTATTTCGTTGTGGACGATTTGAAATACCTGGTCAAGAACGGCCGCCTGAGCGCCGTCGAAGGCTTCGTCGGAAGCCTCGTCGGAATCAAGCCGATCTTGGAACTGAGCGAGGAGACCGACGGCAAGATCGTGCCCTGCGAAAAGGTGCGGACGCAAAAGAAAGCCGTGAACCGGATCCTTGAACTCATCAGGGAGAAGAGCGAAGGCTACAAGCGCGTACGCTACATGGTCCAGCATGCGGGCCGTCTCGAAGACGCTCTGGAGCTTCAGGAAAGGGTCAGAAAAGAGATGCCCAATGTAGAGGACGTGGAAGTTTCGGTAATCACCCCGACCGTAGGCGCCCACATCGGCTACGGTTTGATCGGTCTTGCGCGAATCATTTTGGATGATCTCGCTGAGGAATTATGATACGAGGATAAGAATAAGGGAGCGCCATTCGCGCTCCCTTTTTTCATCCCTCAGTTTGTTCTTGGAATTAAATTAGCAATCAGGAACTTATTCGCTTTCGTTCTTCTCCACTCCCGCGATGGAAGAGTCCACTTCGATTCAAGGAATCGCACCGACAAGTCCGCCCCGGAGAGCCCCTAAGAGGACGAGCTCGTATTTCTTTTAATGCGGTGCTCATATAACAAAAAAAACAGAGGCCGGAACCTCTGTTTTTGTTTTCTTTCTTTTTAGACGCCTGCTTCGGGCAGAGTCTTTCTCGCCTCGATTTCCTTGATCATCCTCTGGTACATCTCCTCGTCGATCTTGTACTTTTTCTTCAGGACAAGATAGGAGAAGTAGATGAGCAGGATCGGGACGAGCGTGATCGCCGTCCGCAAATACCAGCGCATGAAGCCTGTTGACTGGTCTTTGAAGAACATGTCGGCGGTGTCGTTGATGAACATTTCTTCCTTGCCGGTCTTTTCATTGAGGCTGAAGGTCACTTCGTTAAGCATGTCATAGTAGGTTTCCTTCTCCTCAGCGGTCAGACTTTTGTATTCATCGCTGTCGAGGATGACTTCCCTGTTCTGTATATGCAGCTTGTATTCCGCCTGTTCGGTCGCGTCCAGTCTGTCGAAATAGGCTTTTTGGTTTTCCAGGAAAGTGACGTTCTGGGAGAGGGCGTAGATTCCGGAAGTGACGAGCACGAGGGTCACAAATCCCTGCTGGAGGGCGCTGGCCATTTTTGCCATGAAGGGACGCAGGGAGAAGATCACGGCTTCGTTCCGCTCGTTCGTCCGGTATTCGTTGTATTCCACGGTATTGGCGATGTTGACGGTGAGGATCATGTAAAAGATGGCTTGCCCGCCGAAGGAGAGGACTCCGAAGATGCAGACCGTGATGATGCTCATCGGCAGGAAGGGAAGAAGATCCGTCAAGAATAGGAGCAGGTAACCGGCGACGATGAATATGAAGCTATAGAAGAGAAGCTTCTTCCGGCCAAGCTTGTTCGCGAATTTCGAATACAGGGCCTGGATGCCGATGTTGCTCACGCCGAAGGTCGCAACGAAGATCGTGGCCAAGAGACCGTTGTAGCCGAGCTCCATGTACAGGAAATTGTAACCCAAGGCGACCAAAAGGCCGCTTCCGACATTGTAAAGAAGCATCGCGAGGATGATCCAAAGGAGTTGGTCGTTGCCCTTGATGACCTGCAGGATTTTTTTGAAGGTGACCTTTTCCTCCTGCCTGGAAGCATCCGGCAATTCCCCGGTCGCCTGGACGGTCTGCTTCACGCCGAAGACCGTGAGGACCTGGCAGCCGATCAGGAAAACGGCGATGACGATCGAAATCATGCTGTAGCCTTTGATGGCGTTTCCGACCGTGAGGAAGTTGATTCCGGCGTTGGCGGCGAAAGCGCCGACCCCCGCGAAGACGACGGCGAGCGTCGTGACGCTGTTCCTTTCCTTTTCATCCGTGGTCAGGGAAGGAAGCATCGACCAATAGGAGATGTCGTTCATCGTGAAGGCGATTTCCCAAAGGAAGTAGATCACGGCGAAGAAGATGACGTAATTCCAGCCGTTGTTGCCCATCGGCCTCAGGTTGAACATGAAGACGATGACGACGGCGGTGAGTATGGCGCCGATCAGAATCCAGGGTTTGAATTTCCCCCAGCGGGATTTCGTGTTTTCGATGATGGCCCCCATGATCGGGTCGTTGACCGCGTCCCAGACTCTGCCGATGATCAGGATGATGCCGATCACGGAGAACTGCGCGGGTGTGAGGCCGACCGCGTACTGCACATAGGTCAAAAAGAATGTGGCGACCAGTTGGTAGGTCATGTCGCGGCCGATTCCGCCCAAACTATAGGACCATTTCGTCCGTTTCGATAATTTTCCGTTCGTTTGTGTCAGTTCCATATTTCCTCCTCTTGCAATCTTACTCATATTATACCAAATCTGTCGAGAAAAACCAGATTTTTTTGTATAGTGATTGCCTCCCGGGACAAAATAAAAATGTCTTCAAGACATGGATTTGGAGGTTGCCATTAAAACCAACCGATCGCTCGCCTGCTTGGGCGAAAACAAGATAAGCAGGAGGCCCCTTTCGGGGGCTTTTTTGTCTTTTCAAGGGGTTGGCGCTATGGTATAATGTAAGAAAAAACAAGGAGGGCAATATGGACCTTTTCAATAAACCCTTCAGCCGCCTGAACACTTCCTGTTACAAATGGGACCATCTCAAAGAAGAAACAGGGAAGACCGTCATCCCCTTCACGACCGCGGATTCGGACTACCCGACCGCCCCGGAAATAATCGCCGCCCTGAAAAGGCGGGTCGAGCACGGTGCCTTCGGCTATTCCTATCTTGACCGGGAATACTACACCATCCTCCAAAACTGGACGAAGACGCGCTACGGATATGAAATCGAACCGGAATGGGTGCTCGCGACCACGGGCGTCGTCTCCTCCCTGAGGTATGCGATCGAAGCCCTGACAAGTGCGAACGCGAAGGTTCTGGTCTACACGCCCGTCTACAACCGTTTCTACGACGTGGTGAAGAGTTCCGGGAGGAGGCTTGTGGAAAGCGGGCTGGTATTGGAAAACGGCCGCTACCGGATTAACTTTGAAGAGACCGAGGAATTTTTAAAAGAAGGAGTAGAGATGATCATCTTCTGCAGCCCCCACAACCCCGTCGGACGCGTCTGGAGGGAAGAAGAAATCTTGGCCCTGCTGGAGCTTGCGAAAAAGCATGGCGTGGTCTTTCTGAGCGACGAGGTCCACTGCGACCTTCTGATCGGCGGAAGCAGATTCATCTCCGCGGGAAGATTCTTCCAGAGATATGAGAACGTCCTCCTCACTTTCGCCCCGAGCAAGACCTTCAATCTCGCCGGCCTGCATCTTGCGAACATGATCGTGCCCAATCCGGAAATGAGGAAGCGGATTCAGGACTTTTACAAAAACCTCTACATCGGTCCCGATCTCTTGGCGGTCGCGGCCGCGAAGGCCGCCTACCGGGACTGCGCCTACTGGGTCGACTTGCAGAACGGGCACCTGACCGGGCAATATGAATTCCTGAAAGCTTTCTTCCGGGAAAGGCTTCCGGAAGCAGCCGTCGCGGAGCTTGAAGGGACCTATCTCGCCTGGGTTGATTTCCGGTACCTGGGCCTTTCCTCCAAGGAAATGGCGGAGAGACTCCTCGATTACGGGGTCAGCTTCAACCGGGGGGACATCTACGGAAGGGATTACGACGGTTTCTTCCGGATCAACCTCGCCTGTTCCAGGAGTCAATTGCAAACGGGTCTGGAGGCGCTGGCGCGTTTCGCCGCCGATTTGAAAAGATGAACGAAGGCAGCTTGCGGGCTGCCTTTTTCGGTTGTTTTGGAAGGCGTTTTGGTATATAATTTAAATAGTAAGGGGGGGATAATGTGGTTGGCAACAATCTCAATCTCCAGGAGAAACTTGCTGAACTGGCACGGTTACGGGAGGAGTTTTTACAACTCTTCAACAAGTACGAAGACATTTCCAAGGAAAACTTCGCGCTTTTCAACCGGTACAATCTCCTCTTCGGCGAAAAGTATTATGAAAGATACCTCCTTTTCTGCGAAGCCGAACGTCTGCGCCGGAAGATCGAACTCTACCAGTTTTTCATCAACCGCGGGGAGGAAATCGATAAGGGCTATGTGGAGACGGTGTTGGATGCGGAATTCAGGGAACTCGAGGAGCGCCTGGAAGTACTATTGGAAGAAAACCAGGCCGCCCGGGAATTTGAAAAGCTGCCCTTCCTCACTCAGGAAGAAACCCGGGACTTGGAACGAATCTACCTGAAGATTGCGGAAAGGATCCATCCGGACCTGACCCCCGATTTCGACGAGCGGAAGAAGGAGTTATGGATTAAGACCCTCAACGCCTATAAACTGAACGATCTGGAAACGCTCAAGGAGTGCGAGGCCCAGCTGGACAAATGTTTGGAGGGAAAACCCCGCCGGCCGGACTACGAGAAACTGGATGAGGAAATAGAGGCCTTCAAAGCGAAGAATTCCCTGCTCCGGGAGCGGAACCGGAAGCTGATGCAAAGCTTCCCCTACAACCATAAAAACCTCTTGGACGATCCGGAATGGATCAAGGATAAACTAAAGGAGTTGGACAGGGACATCGAACTCTTCCGGAGAAGCCTGGAACTCCTGCGGGAGCGCCTGCAGGAAATCGACCCGAGTTACGAAAAGGAGATCTGCTGATGGATTTGGCCTTTCCGCAGGGCTCCCTTTCACCTGCCCGGGAATGATAAGCCGGGACCAACGGCGAAAAAGCGAATGGAATGCTTTCTTGAGGTGTTGACATGGAGAAACTAATCGATGTGATAGAAGAATTGGAAAACCCCGTGGTGGTCGCCTCCCCTGCGGTTCTGGAGGAGATCGTCAAGGCCCTTTCCTTGAAAGGGAGGCTTGTGAAAGCGGGGTTCCGCACTTTCGAAGGATTCGCAAGGGATCTTTTGGGAGAATACGGGGTGGAAGCCCGGATCGCGCTTGCCCGGGAGGAAGGGATCAGTCCGGAACTCGCCGAAATCAGGCTGGAAAACTCCCTCCTCGTCTCCGGCGGGAGCCAAAACCCGAAACTCCGGGATTTGTTCCGAATCAGGGAAAAATACAAGCAACATTTGCGAATCAATCCCTTGCGGGAGAAGTTCTATGAAAACCGCCCCGTGCTTCTGGTCGGAGCATTCTTTGAAAGTGACCGCTTCCAAAGGGCGCTTCTGGAAATAAAGGGCAAGACTGAAGTCATAAATTACCGTTTTCCGGTACGGAAGCAGAAGCATAGGATTCTGGAGTTTGAAAACTCCAAGGAGGAGATTGCCCATCTGGTTCAAAGTGTGGCGCGCCTGCTTTCTTCCGGAACGGATCCGGAAAGGATAAAAATCCAGGCGGTTCCTGAATCCTATCTTCCCTATCTGAAGGAGGCTTTTTGGCTCGCCGACATCGACATCGAGACACCGGAAAGCCATTCCCTGTTCGAATTGGAATATGTCCAGGATTTCCTGTGGGAGTTGAGGAAGCACTTCGACCGGGAAGCGGGCGAGGGGTTCGCGCAAGCCCTGGAGGTCCTGAAAGCGGACGAGTCCGCGAAAGACCTTTTCGGGGTCCTGAATCCCTACCTTTCCGGAAACTTCCTGGTCCGGGACGTTTTTGAAGACCTCGTCTTCCAACTGAAGAGAGCCAAGGCGGGAAGGGAATCCTTCCGGAACCGGATACTCGTCGCCGATTTTCGTTCAAGACTTCTCAGGGAAGGCGACATCCTCTTCGTTCCCGCCTTCAACCAGGACATGTTCCCGGAAACCTATTTGGACGAGGAATACCTGACGGATTCCGAAAGGGAGGAGATCGGTCTCTTCACGGCCCGTGACAAGAACCGGGCGGCACGGGAACAGGCGCTCGCCTTGCTCAGCGGCGCGGCGGAGGTCAGGCTCTCCTGCAGCCGCAGCCACCAGGGCCTGCGGACCCCCATTTCCGGATTGGTCCGCCATCTGGATCATGAAATCGTGCGGCCGGAGCCGCTTGCTCAGACCTTCGCGCCCAGACTGGACATGGTCCAGCTCGGGAAGCGCCTGGACCTTTATTACCGTTATTCCGAAACGGGAGAAGAACTCTTCCGCCTCCACGCCACCTGGCCACTCCTGCCCTACCGGGCCTACAGCCACGGTTTCACGGGAGTGGACGGGAAGGACCTGGGAGAACGCCTGCCGCGGACGCTTTCCTACACTTCGATCGACCAGTACTTCCGCTGCGGCTTCCTTTTCTATTTGGAGAAGGTTCTCAGAATAAAAAGGAAGAAGAACGAGGAGGGGCTCTTTGTGGGGACGCTTTTCCACTTCCTCCTTGAAAGCCTGCTTGAGAAGGAACCGGACGCTCCGGAAGAGTTTTTGAGGGAAGAACTCCAGGAATACCTGAAAAGGGAAAATGTTCCATTGGACGCGAAGACCCGGTTTTTTACCGAACGCTACCTGGAAATCCTTTCCCGTTTCTATCGCTACCTCCAAGGAGAAAAGGAGATCAGCGAACTGAAAACGGTCGCCCTTGAGAAAGAATTCCAGGTGCCGCTTCCGGGCGGTTTCGTTTTGGAAGGAAAAATCGACAAGATCCAGACCTACCGCCACGCTGGCGTAGACCATTACGTCGTCGTCGATTACAAGAGCGGAAACGCGGACATCGACTTGAACATGATCGTCCACGGGCTCAACCTCCAGATACCGCTTTATTTCTACTTGCTTTCCAAAGCGGGAATATCCGTGAGGTTCGGCGGGGGATATCTGCAGAGGGTGCTTCCGAACTCCGTCTTCGGACGGGACAAGAAATACAGCTATGAAGAGCAGATTTACCGGTTCTTCCGGAAGGAAGGCTACAGTCCGGACGATCCGGAGAAACTTAAAAAAATCGACATCAATTACGGGAATTCCACAAGCCGTCTCAAGGGAATCCGGATCACGAAGAGCGGGTTCCACGCCGACAGCAAAAGGTTCCTCCTCTCCGAAGCCGATTTCGAAAAGATCCTGACGATTGTAGAGAAGAAGATCGCGGAGGCGGTCGCGGGGATTTCCCGCGGGGATTTTCAGATCAACCCCAAATTCTGCGGTCAGTTCGACAGTTGCAGGTACTGCGCTTACAAGGACCTGTGCTTCCGGGACGAGTGCGATTACGTGCGGCTGAAAGAATATGAAAATCTTGCGTTCTTGAGGGAGAAAAATGCTGCCGAAGAAACCTGAAAATTCATTTTGGAGCGACGAACAATGGGCTGCGATCCAAGAAAAGGGCCGCAGCATCCTTGTCAATGCCGGGGCGGGAAGCGGAAAGACAGCCGTTCTGACGGAGCGGATCGTCAGGATTCTGAAAGACGGAATCGGGCTCGACCGGCTCGTCGTCCTCACTTTCACGAAAGCGGCCGCGGGCGAGATGAAGGAAAGGCTCAGGAAAAAGCTCGAAAAGGAGATCGAAGCCGGCTGGGACCTGCGGGAGGCTTTGGAATTCCTCGATCAAGCCGCGGTTCAAACCTTCGACAGTTTCGCCCTCTCCCTGGTGCGGCGCTACCATTACCGGCTCGGAGTGGAGAAATCCCTCGCCATCGGGGACGGCGTGCTTTTCTCCCTGAAGAAGAAGGAAATCATCGAGGACGTTTTCCGGCGGCTGTATGAGGAAGGTGATCCGGAGTTTTTGGATTTCGTCTCCCTGTTCGCGGTGAAGGACGACCGCACCCTGCAGAAATATGTCTTCGAAGTTGACAACCGGCTGGAACTCCTGCTTGACCGCAAGGGTTATCTGGATAACTACTTAGAACGCTTTTACCGGAAGGATTTCATCCGGAAGATGATCGGCCGCTACGGCGAACTCCTTTCGCTGGAGCGGAGCCGGATCGCCGACCGCCTGAACCGCCTAAGGGATTTGCTGACCGACTGGGACCTTCTGGCGCACGTCGAAGATTGCGAGGCGGCGCTCTCGCCCCTCTTTTCCGCCCAAACCTACGAGGAATTCCGGGCGGCCGTGGACGTGGCGCTGCCGCGAACGCCCAGGGGCGGGGATGAAATCGAAAAGATCAGACTCGGTTATGAAAAGGATAAAATCAGGGATTCCTTGAAGAAACTGAACGATTACCTGGATTACGAGAGCGAAGAGGAGATGCTCGAAACCGTCCTTTCTACAAGGAAACATGCCGCGGTTTTGATTAGGATCCTTAATCTTGTTCATAATGAATTCATGGAGTACAAGCGGAAAACCAACCTCTATGAGTTCCAGGACATCGCGAAGATGGCGATCAGGCTGCTTGAGGAAAACGAAGACATCCGGAACCAACTTAGGGAGCACATTTATGAGATCCTGATTGATGAGTACCAGGATACGAACGACTTCCAGGAGATCCTCGTCTCCCTCTTGGCCAAGGGAAACGTCTATATGGTTGGCGACGTTAAACAATCGATTTACCGTTTCCGGAACGCCAATCCGGAAATCTTCAAAGCCAAATACCGGGCCTTCAAAGCGGGGAAAGAAGGCCTCGCAATCGACCTGTCGCGGAATTTCCGGTCCCGCAGGGAGGTCCTTGAGGACGTGAACCTGATCTTCCGCCAGGTCATGGATTCCGACCTGGGCGGCGTCGATTATGATGAAGGCCAAAGGCTAATCTTCGGAAACAAGGATTATGAGAAAAACGCGCCCGAGGAAGACTACCGGATGCGCGTCATCAATTACGGCTATGAGAACGAGGTACTGAAGAATTACGAGATCGAAGCGTTCCTGATCGCCCAGGACATCAGGCGCCTGCTGGACTCGGGATACCGGGTTTATGACAAGGATGCGAAAACGGTCAGGAAGGCGCGCTATTCCGATTTCACAATCCTCGCGAGCGAAAAGAAACACTTCGACACCTACAAGAAGATCTTTGAATACCTCGAGATCCCCCTCCTTATCCACAAGGAGGAAAGCTTCGTGAGGAGCCAGGAGATCTACGTCCTGAAAAACATCCTCAGGTGCATCCAGTCCTTTATGGATGAGACTTACCGCGAGGAGAATTTCCGGGACGCTTTGTTGAGCCTGCTCCGGAGTTTCCTTGTTGAGGGGAAGGATGGGGAAATCTTCAAGGTCCTTTCGGGAGAACCGCTTGCAGGCTTAAAAAGCCTTTTTCCTGAAGTGTTTTCCGCCCTATGTGATTTATCGACCAAAGCCAGAAAATCGACCTTGAGCGAAATTTTATGGGAAATTTACGATTGCTTTGGATTTTATGAGAAAATGATCAAGATCGGCAACCTGGAGGAGGTTGAGGAGAAACTGAACTTCCTCCTGGGCAAATTCCGGGAACTCGACCGGCTGGGCTTCCGCCTGCGGGACGCGATCGCCTATCTTGAGGAAATCATGGACGGATCCTGGGACATTGAATTCAGCCGGAATCCGCCGACGGACGCGGACGCAGTGCAGATGATGACGATCCACAAGGCGAAAGGCCTCGAGTTTCCGGTCTGCTACTTCCCCGATCTGGATTCGAATTTCAAGTTTACGGAACTGAACGACCGCATCGTTTTCGATCCGGAATACGGCTTCCTCATCCCCTATTTCAAAGAGGGAGTTGCCGATACTTTCTATAAAAAACTCCTGAAACACAAGTTCGTCCAGGAGGAAATCAGCGAAAGGATCAGAGTGCTCTATGTCGCCCTCACCCGCGCCAAAGAACAGATCGTGATCGTCGCTCCGGAGTTCCTGGAATCCCACCGCACGACGGCGGGACTGGTCCCTTACGCGGACAGGCTGAACTACAAATCCTTCTTCACGCTTCTTTCGTCCGTTCAGGAAAGTTTCCGAAGAAGGGAACTCGCCTCCGTCGCTGGGCTTTCCAGGGACTACGAGACCGGAAAGGCCCTCAAGATCAAGGATTTTCCGCAGCGGGAACCCTTGGAAATCGTGAAGGTTTCCCTCAGAAGGGAAAAAAGCGAAAAGGGCACGGCCACCCAAGCCGCGACCGGCCTCCTTCCGAAAGCGACCCTGGACGCGCTTGAACTGGGCACCACCCTCCACGCGATTCTGGAGGTTGTGGATTTCCGGGAAAAACCGGAAGCAGTGCTGGAAAAGGCACCTTTGTCTCCGTTTTTGAAAGAAAGGCTCTTGAGGCTGTTCCAAGAACCGCTCTTCCGGAAACCGATCATCAAAACCTACCATGAATTTCCGTTCTATTTCGAGGGCGTGCGCGGAACCATCGACCTGATTCTCGAGACGGAAGCAGAACTGATCGTCCTCGATTACAAGCTGAGCAATCTCGAAAAAGAGGAATACCTCCGCCAGCTCGGCGTATACAAAGCCTACCTGGAGACGATTTCCGGAAAAACCGTTTCCGCCTACCTCTACTCTTTGCTTAAAGGCGAAATCAGACGGATTTTCTGAAAAACTTGCCTTTGTTTTCAAAAAGTAGTATAATTCCAAAAGGCATTGGAGGTTAGGAAATGAACATTCTGGAGATCATATTGCTCGGGTGCGGACTGGCGATGGACGCCTGCACCGTTTCGATGGCCGACGGCCTTTCGGAAAGCGGGATGAGAATCGGCAAGTCCGTCCTCATCGCTGCCGTCTTCGGGATGTTCCAAGGTCTGATGCCGATTTTCGGTTATTACACCGGGCTCCTCTTCACCGACAGGCTGCAAAACATTGACAACTACATCGCCTTCTTCATCCTGCTGTTCTTGGGATTGAAGATGCTCTTCGAAGCGCGGAACAAGGAAGAGATTCTGGCCGGAGTGACGTTTCCGAAAATCCTCCTTCAAGGGGTCGCCACCAGCATCGACGCGCTTTTCGCGGGAGTGACTCTCGCGATCGCCGGCGTGAAGGTTTACCTTTCCGCCCTGATCATCGCCCTGGTGACCGCCGTGCTCTGTTTCATAGCGGTCCATCTCGGCTGCATCTGCGGCCACGTCATCAAAAACAAGGCCCAAATCCTGGGCGGAATCATCCTGATCCTCTTGGGAATCAAGATGCTGTTTTGAAAAAAATACCGAGTCTTGACTCGGTATTTATATTTTGGCGCGGATGTATTGCTTCGGCCAGGTGATGTCTTCACCCAGTTCCTTGGCGGCGCGCAAAGGGAAATAGGGGTTCCTGAGGAGTTCCCTTCCGAAATAGACGAGATCCGCCTTTTCTTCGGAAAGGATTTCCTCCGCCTGCCGCGCCTCCGTGATCAAACCCCCGGCGGCTGTCGGAAGGCCGGAAATCCTCCTTATCGTCTCCGCAAACGGAACCTGGTATCCGGGATGGGAGTCGACCCTCTCGCCGGTCACCCCTCCGCTCGAGACATCGACGAGATCAACGGGGAGATCCTTGAGGATTTTTCCCAAATCCTCGGGATGGAGCCCTTCCGGATGGAATTCCTCGCCGGAAACGCGGATCCACAGGGCTTTCTCCTCCGGCCAGTTTTTCTTAACCTCTGCGAGCACTTTCTTGAGGAAGAGCGTCCGCTCCCGCCCGAAGGCGTCATCCCGCCTGTTGGTCAGGGGGGAGAGAAACTGGTTTATGAGATAGCCGTGGGCGGCGTGGATTTCGATGAAGTCGAAGCCGGCTTCCTCCGCCCGCCGCGCCGCTTCCCCGAAAGCCGAAATCACTCGCTCGATGTCCGCTTCCGTCATCGCTTCGGGTGTCTTCAGGTCCAGAAAAGCCAGGGCGCTCGGGGCGACGATCCTGCCGCTCGTTCGGCTTTTTCTGCCGGCGTGGGCGAGCTGGATGCCGATCGCCGTGCCTTGGGCTTTGACAGCCCGGACCAGTTCCCGGAATCTGGGAATCTGTTCATCCGCATAAAAACCCAAATCCGCTTCCGTGATCCGCCCTTCCGGGGTGACCGCGGTCGCTTCCAAAAGGATGGCGCCCGCCCCTCCGACCGCCCGCGTCAGATAATGGGCGAAATGCCAAGGCGTGAAAAGGGCGTCCTGTCCGGCCGAATACATGCACATCGGCGCCATCACGATCCTGTTTTTCAAGACAAGGTTCTTCAGTCTGAATTCCTGAAATAATTTCGCCATGATTGCTCCTTTCAGAAATATTTTACCATATTTTTTGCTTTTAAGTTGGAAAAAGTTTCGAAACTTCCGTTTAAAACCCTAGAAAATTTGGCTTGATTCAGGTATAATAAACTAAAATGAGGAAAAAGTGAGGTAACCCATGAGCATTTGGCATAACATCGATTCCGATAGAATAAAACCGGAAGAATTTGTTGCGGTGATAGAGATTCCCAAGGGAAGCAAGAAGAAGTACGAGTTGGACAAGGAAACCGGTCTTTTGATTCTCGACCGGATCCTCTACACCTCCACCCATTATCCGGCGAACTACGGCTTCATTCCCAAGACGTTTGCGGAAGACAAGGACCCCTTGGACGTGCTCGTCCTCTGCAGTGAAGACCTGGAGCCGCTCAGCCTTGTGAAATGCTATCCAATCGGCGTCGTCCGGATGTTCGACGGGAGCGAAGCCGACGACAAGATCATCGCCATCCCCTTTGAGGATCCGACCTGGAATTTCTACCATGAACTGGAGGAACTTCCTCCGCACATCGCCGCGGAAATCGAACACTTCTTCCAGGTCTACAAGACATTGGAAGGACGCGTCACCGCCGGTTTCGAAATCCACGGCCGGGAAATGGCGGTTAAAATCATCACCGAAGCGATCGACCTCTATAAAAGAACCTTCGGGAAGTGAAGCATGCTTGCAATTGTGGTGAACGCCTTGGCGGTGATTGCCGGGGGCCTGATCGGGATCGGTATTCGGAAAGCCTTCAAAAGCGAGATTCTGGAGGAAGTTCTGAAAGCGGTCGGCCTCGCGGTCATCGTCTTCGGAATCATCGGTCTGGTCCGGGAGATGGTTTATGTGGAAGGGGGAGAATTGAAATCCCGGCATGAGCTCCTGCTGCTTTTTTCCCTCGCCTTAGGTGTTTTTCTGGGCGAGGCTTTGCGGCTCCATTCCCGGTTCGAAGCCTTGGGAATGCGGCTCGAAAGCAGGCTGAAAGCCCGGAACCTGTCCAAAGCCTTCGTCTCCTCGACGATGGTTTTCATTTCCGGGGCGATGGCGATCGTGGGGAGCATCCGTGCGGGATTGGGGGATCCGGGCATGGTCTACCTGAAAGCGGTGATCGACGGGATCACGGCCGTTCTGCTCGCCTCGACCCTGGGTTGGGGTGTGCTCCTTTCCGCAATCAGCGTCCTAATCTATCAAGGCTTTTTCGCCCTCCTCGCCATCTGTTTCGGAGACCATTTGTCCGCGGATTTCATTTCCGCATTCGGCGCCGTCGGCTACGCGATTCTGGTCGCGGTCGGAATCAATTTCCTGTTCAAAGACAAGATGAAGCCATTGAACCTGGTTCCCGCCTTGGCGGTCGTGATCGTTTATTACGCTTTTAAAGCCTTGCTGGCCATGTTATAGAAACAGGGAGGATCTTATGGGAAAAGCGGCTTTTCTCTTGCACGGTTGGCTGAGCGACCACGATGACTTCAAAGCCCTGATTCCCCATCTCCAGGGCCGTTACGAACGGATTGAACTCGTCTCCTATCCCGGCCACGGTCCGGGGGACGACTACCGGAACTTCAAAGCGCGGGAGACGGTCGCGCATGTGGAAAGGGAATACCGGAGGGTGCTTGAGGAATGCGGGGAAGCGGACGTCATCGGCTTTTCCATGGGCGGGGCGCTGGCGGCCTATCTTGCCGCCAATTACCCCGTTCACAAACTCGTGCTCCTCGCCCCCGGAAACAAGTATTTCAATCTGAAACTGCCCTTTTCAAAAGTGAAGTTCCTGTTAAAAACAGTCTACGCCTATCAGAAGGCCGTTCTCGCAAAGGACCGGGAAAGCAAGGAAGAACTGAGGCAGAAGTTGCGAGGGGTCTTCCAGGACGACATCGCGGGTCTCCGGGTCATCAGGGACAAATGGCTCCGAAGCTACATCCGGTCCGCTTTCCGGAACTTCAAAGAACTGGTCGCCTATGTGAATGAGCGGATCGAATGCATCGACTGTCCCTGCTTTTTCGCCTGGGGGAAACTCGACCAACTGGTGCCGCGGGAATCGATCGATTTTCTGGCGGGCCTTTGCGTGAATGAGAGGAAGGTTGTGAAAGTTTACGACCACCTGAGCCATTTTCTGCTCCATTCCCCGGAAAGAGAGGAATTGGTTCGGGACATCCTGGATTTTCTGAATGAGGGATGAAAAAAAACTGATGATAAAAAAATGAAAGTAAAAGGAAACCTGTCCGGTTTCCTTTTTTTGCATATGTCTTCCAAATTGGAAAACAATAGAAGTATGAAGAAGCGGTTGTACATCTTTTATCCCAATTTGTTGCTTGCGATCATCACCCTCCTTGGGCTTTTTTTCGGAATCTTCTATGTCAGGAACCGGATTTTCGATCTGGATTTTTTAGCCGCCTTCATCATGGTCGGAATGGCCTGGTTCGCGGTGCTTGCGGACAAGTTGCTCAGACTGCGGCTCTCTTCCCTGCTTCTCTGCTGTTATTATTTGCTGCTGCTCTTTTCCCTTTTCCTCGGGCGCATGCTGGCCTTTTATGAACGGTTCCCCTGGTACGGAAGGTTCGTCTATTTCCTGGGAGGGGTCTTTTCCACGCTTTTGGGTCTTTTCATCATCGTCCGCCTGGATGACATCGGCTTCCTGAAATTCCCCGTCGTCCTGACCTATTCCCTGTTCTTCGCCGCTTTCGCAATCACCTTTTGGGAACTCGCTTCCGGGGTGGTTTCAGAAATATTCGGGTCGAAGAAAGAAGGCCTTTCCGAAAACATCGGCACCGGGATTTCGGGAGCGGTTTTCTCCTCGATTCTACTGATCATTGATCACCTGATGTACAGGAACAAATATTTGGAGAAGCTAATCCGGAAACTCTAATTGCGTTCACTGGTTCTGGCATTTTTGGTGCCACTCTGGTATAATTATGTCATGGGTGAACGCATGTTTAAAAAGAGGCTTTTCGATTTTCTCAAGGGAGTGATCATCGGCATTGCCAACATCATGCCCGGATTCAGCGGCGGGATCATGGCCGTTTCTTTCAACGTCTATGACAGGATCATCTCCGCCGTGAGCAATTTCTTCTTCCAACCCTGGAAAGTAATCAAGGATGTCTGGGCTTTGGCTTTGGGGGGAGCCTTCGGAATCATCCTCGCTCTGCTGGGAATCTCCTATCTTCTGGAGGCTTTTCCGATTCCAACCATCATGCTGTTCACCGGTCTGATTGTCGGCTCGATTCCGACGATTTTTGAAAAAGTGAAAGCGAAGAGATACTCTCCGAGCCAGATCATCGCTTTCTTTTTCGGAATCATCTTCATCGTCGGGATTCCGCTCCTGGCGAAGGAGCGGGCGCTCGTCATCGAGGAAATCGACCTCGGCCTTCTCATCACCCTGTTCTTTTTGGGGATCATCGCGGCGGCGACGATGGTGATCCCCGGAGTGAGCGGTTCCTTGATTCTCCTCGCTTTCGGATATTACATCTACATCGTCTCCCTGGTGAAGGATTTCCTGAAAGCCTTGCTTGCTTTCAACTGGGGCGGGGTTTTTCAAAACCTCTTGCCGATCGTCTCCCTGGCTTTGGGAATCGTGATCGGGGTGGTGCTTCTCGCGAAGCTTGTGGAAAGGCTGCTTGAGAAGCGGCCCAAGCAGGTCTATTCCGCCATCCTCGGCATGATCTGCGGAAGCCCTTTCGCGGTTCTTTACCAGCTCTTCAATCCGAACAATCCGGAAACCGCTCCGTACCGGGAGATCCTGAAGAGGAATCTTGTTTTGAACATCGTCGTCGGCGTCATTTTCCTTGCCCTCGGCGTGGTGTTCGCGGATGCGCTGAGCAAGTTTGAAAAACACCATCCGACGAAAGCGAAACTCAACAAAGAATGAAAAAGTGAAGCCAAGAGCTTCACTTGTTTTTTAAGGGCATTGTGAAACAGATGATCCGGTTGGCTTCTTGGAAGCCGACTTTTTTATGGAAGAGTTCGCTTTCCTTGTTTTCGAGTTCGCAGTCGGACGCGAGTTCCGAGCAGCTGTTCTTCAAGGCCCACTCTTTTGCGAATTCCACAAGTTCCCTGGCGATTCCTTTCCCCCTGTGTTCCGGTTTGACATAAATTCCTTCCAGATAGGCGACCGGACTGGACTCCGTCCCTTCTACATAATCCCGCCTGAGGGAAAGGCTCATGAAAGCGATCGCGCCGCCGTCGACCAAATACAGGTATTCATGGGGAAGATTTCCCAAAGCCCGCTCCCGGAGCAGTTCCTCCTTCGCGGTTTCCGGCCACAAAGCCGCGCAGAGTTCCGCCCAGGCCTCCTCATGCCTTTTCGAAACGGGGATGATCATGCAGGTCCCTTCATTATTCATGTTTTTTTCTTTTGAAGACATGGCAATCTCCTTTTCTAGCGCGGATGGCGGTGCTCTCAAAAAGAATTATCGTTATTAATTTTAAACCATCACGTGCCGGGAAGGTCAAGCGTTTTTCTCATTATTAAGAAGGTGAAGTTTTTTCAACTTCACCTTGTTTTTTCACTTCCTGAGGGGTTTCAGAGCCTTCGTCCAAGCGATGAGTTGGTCGAGCATCTGGTTGACAGTGTCCTTCTGGAGCGGTTTCGGTTGGAAAACGGTCATGTTTTCGAAATCATAGAAGATGGAGAAAGCGGGATGCGTGCGCACGTCCGCAATCTGCAGTTCCGCGAGGATGCCGCGGAGATGTTCCGTCGCCCTCGCGCCGCCGAGTGAACCGTAACTCACGATGCCCGCGGCCTTGTTCGCCCAGGCTTCCCTGGCGCTGTCAAGGGCGTTCTTCAAAACCGCGGTAAGACCGTGGTTGTATTCCGCAACGATGAAGACGAAGCCGTCCAATTCGAACAGTTTCTTGTTCCATCTCGCGATTACCTCGTCGTCGCCTTTCTCGCCATAGAAGGGAAGAGGATAATCGCGGAGGTCGACGATTTCGTATTCCGCGTCCTTCCTCTCTTCCGCAATCCCTAAAACCCATTCCCCGACCTGGGGTCCGACGCGCCCTTCGCGGGTGCTTCCCAAAATGATGCCGATTTTTATTTTATCCATAACGTTTCTCCTTTTTATTTTTTTTTAATATTTATTGTTTCCATGATTATTATAACAAATCCTTATGTGCTTTGGTGGTTTTTACACTTTTTCTCCACTAAAAAAATAATAATGTGTTATAATAACTCAAACAAGAAACGGAAATATTTATAGAAGAAATTTGCATGGTGAAAATAATGTCAGAAACGAAATTGATGATGAATCTTGCTTTAGATATATATTCCTTGATGATTCTGGTCGCCGTCCTCATTTCCGCGATCCAGCGGAATGCGGACAGATCGGAGTCGCAGAAGATTTTTGAGCGGATGCTCATCGCCGTTTTGTTCATGCTGTTTGCGGACGCGATGAGCAATTTCGACGGGACGGCCAGGAGTTTTTTCCCGGTTCTCAACAAGACCGGAAACTTCTTGATCTTTTTGTTGGCGCCGGTAATTCCCGGGCTTTGGGCGCTCTATGCCGCGAGCGAACTTTCGCTCGGCATCCGGAAAATCAGGTTTCACAAGAAAATCTTCCTAGCCTATTTTCTGGTCAACTTCCTGCTTTTGATCGCTTCGCAGTTCTGGGGTTGGTATTATCACATCGACGCCGACAACATCTACCACAGGGGACCGCTCAACATCGTTTTCCAAGCGGTGAACATCCTGGTGATCCTCTTCCCGGTGATCCTTTTGACGACCCGGGGAAAGTCGCTCCCCAGGTCCCGCGCCCAATCCTTGATTTCTTTCGCATTGCTACCGATCGTGGGAATCGCAATCCAGATCATCTTTTACGGCTTTTCGGTGACCGTCAACTTCCTGGTTTTCTCTTTGCTCATCGCCCATCTCTTCATCCAGAGGGAAAGCCTCGATACGGATTTCCTGACGGGAATCGGCAACCGTCGCAAACTCGACCTCAGCTTGAAGGCCCATGTTTTCGCGAACAAACCTTTTTCCGCGATCCTCCTCGATTTGGACAACTTCAAGCAGATCAACGACAAGTTCGGTCATGAAGCGGGGGACATCGCTTTGAAGAAGGCCGCGGAAATCCTGCAGGCTTCGGTCCGGGAAGGCGACATCATCGCCCGTTATGGGGGGGATGAGTTCTGCATCCGCGCTTTGAACAATCTGTCCTTCGAAGGGCGCGACGGGGAGTTCTTCGGGCTTCTGGGTCCGAATGGCAGCGGCAAGACCACCTCAATCAACTGCCTGCTCGGGCTCATCAATTATGAGGTCGGGAAGGTCGAGGTTTACCGTGACCTTTTTTGATTCAAGGAACATCATCACCGCCTGCGGGACCGTCTTTTCCTTGGGCTATTCCATCCCCGTCCTCGTCGCGAAGAGGCGGCAGACCCAGGAAAGTAAAAAGGGAAATTGCTTTCCCTTTTTTTCATAAAGGCCTGAGTTTTGCCTGGAAATGCCGGAGGACGGGCGGTTCCCAAACGATCTCGTAGCCTTTGATATCTTTGCTTCTGTTCTTGACCGCGATGAGCGCGTCCGCGACATAATCCAAATGGGCTTGGGTGTAGACGCGCCTGGGAATCGCGAGCCTGGTGAATTCGAATTCCGCTTCCAGTTGTTCCCCGGTTTCCGGATCCCGTCCGAGCAGGAAGGAACCGATGTCGCAGGAGCGGATTCCCGCTTCGATGTAGAGTTCGACGGCGAGGGCCTGGGCCGGAAACTGGTAATAGGGGATGTGGGGAAGCATTGCCTTCGCGTCCACAAACACCCCGTGTCCGCCCGGAGGGGACTGGGAGACTATCCCCGCTTCCTCGAGCCGCTCCCACAGATATCGGACCTGGCCGATCCGGTAGCGGAGGTAGCCCTCGTCCAAGGCCTCCAGCAGGCCGATCCGCATCGCCTCAAGATCCCTCCCCGCGAGGCCGCCGTAACTGACGAAGCCTTCGTAGGAGATGGTCCGATTTGCGACCTTCCGGTAGAGTTCTTCATCCTCCTTGATTCCGATCAACCCGCCGATGTTCAGGAGGGCGTCTTTTTTCGCGCTCATCGTGAACATGTCGGCGTAGGAGAACATCTCCGAAACGATCTCCTTCAGGCTCTTGTCTCGGTATCCGGCTTCCCGTTCCTTGATGAAATAGGCGTTTTCGGAAAAGCGCGCGGCGTCCAGGCAGAAAGGGATTCCATGCGCCTTCGCGATTTTCCCCACCTCCCGGATGTTTTCCATGGAGACCGGCTGGCCCCCCGCGGAATTGTTGGTCACGGTCATGACGATTAGGCCTATTTTCCCGGGATTTTCCTTGATCAGGGAGAGGAGCCTTTCCGTGTCCATGTTCCCTTTGAAGGGCGAAAGGAGGCGCGGGTCCTTCGCCTCCGGCACGACCGCGTCAAGCGCCCGTCCGCCCGCAAGTTCCACGTGGGCGCGGGTCGTGTCGAAGAAGGTGTTGGCGACGGCGATTTTCCCTTCGCTCAACAGCAGGGGAAAGAGGACTTTCTCCGCCGCCCTTCCCTGATGCACCGGTTGGATGAACCGGTAATTGAAAAGGTTCCGGCAGGTCTCAAGCAGACGGTGGTAGCTTTTCGATCCGGCATAGGCTTCGTCTCCGTCCATGATTCCCGCCCATTGTTCGCTGCTCATCGCGTTGGTGCCGCTGTCGGTGAGCAGATCGATGAAAATGTCCGCCGATTTCAGGTTGAAAAGATTGTAATCGGCTTCTTTGATTCTTTCGATCCTTTCTTCCTTGGAAAGAAGCGCGATTCTTTCCACGGCCTTGATCCGAAAAGGTTCAGGAATGTATTTTGCCATAATGACCCCCTTGCAGGTCTATTATAACATTCCCGGAACTACTTAACAATAATGATTTGGTATTTGAGGAAAATGAGTTATAATATAGGCGAGGTGAAACGATGTACGCAAACAATGTAAAACTTTTTTGGAGCAATGAATTCCACGGAAAACTGGAAACGGACACCGGAACCCTTCCTTTGGGTGCGGAGATGGGGGAATTCAAACCCTACCAGCTTCTTCTCGGCGCTTTGGGAAGTTGTTTTTACAGCACCTTTTTGGGAATCGCCAAGAAAAAACGTCTGACGTTTTCGGAAGCGAGAATGGAGATTTCCGGAAAAAAAAGAGACGAAGTCCCCACCACCCTCGAACATGTCATCATGAAACTCACCGTCGTTAATGCCAGCAGCGAGAAGGATTTTCTCCGTTCGGCCGAACTCGCCGCGGAATACTGCTCGATCCACCGGACGATAGCGCAGGTCGCGAAGATTGATTTGGAAGTTAGCTTTGAGAATGAATAAAAGGCAGTCCAGGCTGCCTTTCTTTATTCTTCATAAACCTTTTTCACATATTTCGACGTCATGAGCCGGAGAAGTCCGGGATAATTCGGGGCAAAGCGGAGTTTGTCTCCCGGCCGGAAATCCCCTTTCAGTTCCACAAGCAAATGGTCGCTGGAACCGCCGAGGATCTCCACCCCTTCATCGAGGGGCGCAAGGTCCTCCAAAGCGGCGTCCTGCTTTCCGACGGCGAGGATCCCCCGCTTCATCAAACCCTTGTCTTTGATGTCGGGGACCCTACCGAAGGAATCCATCCCGATGGGGCCGATGGGGTAGCTCGGTTTCGTCTTCACCTCGATCAGTTCCGCAACCAGCTCAAAGCAATCCGGATGCAAGCCGGGAAGAATCCTGCCGAAGGCCGTTTCCCTGCCCAGGAACAAGGCTTCTCCGATCCGGAGATTGTTGATTCCGGAAGGGAGGTCGGGCAGGAGATGGAGGGTCGAGGAATTCCCCCCGGATACGAGGGAAAGCCTGATTGAAAATTCCTCCTCGATTCTTTCTTTGATCGCCACGAGTTCGGAAAGGATCTCCCGGGTCGGGATGACCCCGCCGTAGCAGGTGAGGTTGGTCCCGATTCCGACGAGGCGGACGTTCTGCAAACCCAATGTTTCCCGGACGAGGGGAAGATAGGGGTCCCGGAAAAAGATTCCCTCGCGGAGGTCGCCCAGATCGAACATCAGAATGACCCCGTGGGTCCGGTTCTGTTCGCCCGCTTTCCGGTCCAGGATCTTGATGGTCTCAAGTTCGGAATTCAGGGAGATGTCGGCGTGGCGGACCACCAAGTCCGCTTCGCTCGCCATCGGCAGGCGGAGCAGGACCTTGGGGAGGGGGATGTCCGCAAAGGCAATCAAGTTCTCGATCCGGGAATCGGCGAGATGGGTGAAGCCGAGCCCGGCGATTTCCTCCACGATCCTCCGGTCGCCGGCGAGCACCTTGGCAACCAGGAAGACACCGATTCCTGAGGATGCGCACTTTTCCAGAAGCATCCGGGCGTTTTCCTTGATTTTTTGAAGTCTGATGCGCAGCTGCGGATAATTCATGATACCTCCAGACTCTTCAATGCCAGTTTGGCCGCCGCTTCGGGGTAGCGATCAGCGAACGTTCCCAAAGCGGCCATGACGTAGTCGCGGTCGAGCAAAACCTTGACCTCACCCTTGGGCAAGAGAAGCCCGGGGTTTTTCTTATCCAAAAACCTTTCGATGATCATCCGACCGTTCGGAAGCCGCGTGAGCGCCCCGCCCGTGGCTATGAAATTCTTCACTCCGGTCAGATCCTTGCCTTCCGCGGCCTGGGTTTTTCCGGAGCCGCCGTAGAGGTTGATAATCCTTCCGGCATGCCTTTTCACCGCTTCCGCAAGCGCCCCCTCCGCCAGCAGTTCCGTCAAGGGGATCTGTTCCGGGGAAGGAATCTTTTCATACTCCGAAAGCAAGCGCTCCAATTCTTCAAAGGTCAGGCGCAGCCGCTTTTGGATCGCCTCTTTTCCGAGCAGGGAGATAAGGTTTTCCCGGTTCGCGAAGACCCCGAGGTCGCCCTCGACGGTCCGCTTCGCGAAGGGCTCCGGCGCGGTCAAAATCCGCCCGATTTTCTCCGTCTCCTCCGCGACCGAGAAGACGTCGGTGGTCGCCCCTCCGATGTCCACGCACATGAGGTCTCCTAAAAAATCGTGGAGGAGGAGGGAGGTTTTCAGCACCGCTCCCGGCGTGGGGATGATCTTTTCGGAGATGAAACTTCTGATCTTCTCCATTCCCGGCGCTTCCGTAATGTGCTTTTCGAAAACGGAATGGATGATCTTCCTCGCGGGGTTGACGTTGAGTACGTCGATTTTCGGGTAGACGTTTTCCGACAGGAAAAGGAATCCTTCCTGCCCGTGGGTTTTGAAGATTTCCCGCACTTCCTCATGGATCGCCGCATTCCCAGCGTAGAGCACGGGGATGTTCAGTTTCAAGGCCGCGACCGCTTCGCAGTTGGCGAGCGCGGTCCTCGCCTCTCCGTAATCAAGTCCGCCCGCGATCATGATGATGTTGGGGTTGAGTGTTTTGATTTTTCTCAGGTCGAAATCCGAGAGCAGACCGGCGGTGACCAGTTTGATGTTTGCCCCCGCTCCCAGGGCGGCCTCTTTCGCGGCCTTCACGGTCATGTCGTAGACCAAACCGTGGACCGTCATCCTGAGGCCCCCGGCGGCGGAAGAAGCCGCGTATGTTTCCTTGGCGACCACTTCCTCCCCAAGTTTCTTTTCCAGGTTTTTCAGTGCCTTCCGGAAACCGACCTCCACATCCTCCGGAGTTGTCTCGCTCAACCCCTGCCCCAGGAAGACGGGGGAAGAAGCGAGTCCGTCGAAGGCGCTCACCGTCGTGGTCGTGCTCCCGATTTCCGCAACCAGCACATCCACTTTCATCGAGCCATTTCCTTCTTCCTTTGAACGAGGTAGGATGCTACTTGGCTGCCCTTGGTTCCGCGTCCGAAGCCTTCGTCGACCCCTGCGGAACGGGCGAGGGCGGGAATCACCTGGGTACCGCCGGCGATGATGATGACCTTATCCCTAATCCCCCTCTCCACGGCGTATTCATGGACTTTCCGCATGTTTTTGTAATGGATGTCGTCGTGGGAGATGATCGTGGAGATGAGGATGGCGTCGGCGTTGGCCTCAACCGCCGCGTCGACGATTTTGTTCACGGGCACGGAAGTTCCGAGATAGATGCATTCGATGCCGTATTTTTCGATGCCGCCGTGCTTGATGTCGATGATTTCCCGGAGGCCGACCGAATGTTCGTCCTCGCCGATTGTGCCGGCGACGATCTTGAGCGGGTGGTTTCGCACGAAATCCTTAATTTCCTCATCGCTCAGGACTGCGGGTCTTTCCGGAAGTTCGATTTCGGAAAGGTCAATCGCGAAGCCGACCCTGCCCTTGACTTGGATCCTGGTGGCTTCGGCGGGATGGAGGACTTCGCGGTGGATCACTTCCGGCTCGAGAAGGTTGAGTTTTTCCGCAATTTTGACCGCCGCCGCTTCCGCATAGGCCGCGGAAGTCGGAAGCGTCAGGTCGAGGACCACGGTCCCGTCCGCAAGCCATTCCACTTCGGGCTTCACGAGCGTAGAGTTCAGGAATTCTTGCTTCTCCTTGAGCCGCTTTTCGACGTTGTCTTCCTCGTCGAGCTCGTCGATGTAGATGATCTTGCTTCGGTCTTCGAAGGTGCAGCCTCCGATCAGTTCGGCCGGCGTCTCCTTGAAGGGTTCGTACTGATTGTTGTTGTATCCGAAATGGGCGGTAACGGGCGCGAAATAATCGGGGTCCCGGGGATGGACCGTCCCCGCGCCGATGCCGCCGTCGATTTTTCTGACGATTCCGTCCCCGTTTCTTTCCGGGTATTTTCCGGAATCGACAAAGAAGCCCTTTTCGACCGCGGCGAAATAGCCCCCGACCTCAAGCATTTCTTCGAGGAAGAGGACCGCCCTTTCCTTGATTTCCCGGACGGTTTCCTTCATGTATCCGTCCTCCCTGATTTTCACAAATTCCTTGATTCCGTCCAGAGCCGCGTAAGTCTGTTTCGCGGTGTCGAGCGCCTCGATGTTGTACATGTGCCAGGGGACGTTCCGACCTTCGTCGGGCGTGATTGTCGACTGGATGTCTGCGCTCGTGAGTTTCGAGATCAGCATGTTGATGACGTGGGTTACCGTGGCCTCGCGGGTGGAGGATTCCATGTACTTGGTGTTCATCTGCGCCCGCATTTTGAAACCTGTGAAGAAATCGCGGAGGGCGACGGCGTAGGGCAGGTTAATCTTCAGATCGGGCGCGGGAGAAGCGGTCGGAGGCACCGTCGAAAGGGCGATGTTTTCCTTCCGCATCCCCACCTTCACGGAGAACAGGGAATTGATCGCATGCTGGACCAAAAGTTCCGGCATGACGTTTTCCGCAATCACCGCCGTGGCGTTGGCGTTGTGGGCGCCATCGATCTGGAGCATCCCCGCCCAGGCCATGATCCGTTTCGATTCCGCGGCGTCGACGAAGGACCGCACCATGTTGATGTTCCGGTAAAGGACGTTGTACTGGGGATCCTGATGGGCTCCGTTCACTCCCTCTTCCGCGAACATCACCGCGATGTCCGGTCCCGCGACCCCCGAGACATAGGAATGGTAGTTGATGGGTCTGCCGACTTCATCTTCGATCAGGTCCAGGGCCTTCCTTTGGGCGCGGACCTGCTTCCTCGTGATCGGGACGCCGCCCACCCCCTGGGGCGTCCCTTCGATCAGACCGTCGAAATGGGACTGGCCTGCGGTGCGGATGACCATGATGTGGTCGGCTCCGTGCCAGGCCGCCATCCGCATCCTCCTAATGTCGTCTTCGAAGCGTCCGGAGGCGATTTCCGTGGTGATGACGGCGTCGGGCTGCGGGTCGATGTTTCCGAAATGCTTGGCGGCCGAGAGGGGGACGCTTTGTTTCAAAGGTTCGGAGCAGTCGGAATAGGTGTAGTTTCCGAGCCGCAGATTCTCAACCTTCCGCCGCCAGGTCCAGCCCCGCCGGCGGGGCGCGTATTTATCCAGATCCTTCAGGATTTCCCTGATGTCGAGTTTTTCATTGGCCTGCATGTTCCACCTCGAAGCTCTTCGCGACTTCGTCCCAGCCCCCGCCTTCCAGAAGTTCGAGGCCGGCCGCGCGGATGGTTTTTCCGGTGAGGCGCGCGTAGCGGAAGACGACGTGCCCCGCACCCTTGCCGAGCAACCCCCTCTGGAGGGTCTTTTCCACCAATGCTTTCGCTTCGAGGCTGGAGAAGCCCATCCTGAGGAGGACGGAGCGTTCGATGGCGGGTGTGGTGTGGGTCCGCGCGATTTCGACCAGGGGTTCCACCACCTTTTCCGCAAGCTCCCAGAAATAGTTTTTCAGTTCCTCGTCCGAGAGGCTCTGCAAATGTTTCCTTCTTTCCTGAAAATCGTCGATTCTTTTTTCCGGCATCAGTTTTCCTCCCACTTCTTGTTGATTTCTCGCAAGACTTCCTGAACATATTCCCGGTCGCGGTTCACTTCCGCCGCCAGAAAGTCAAGGTCGTCTGCGGTGAGGAAGTCCGCGCGCTGCGTCGCGTTCCTAATGAGCGAGCGCCGCGCCCGGTCGAGGTCGTATTCCCGCGCCCGGATTTTCCCGGCGGAATCGGGCAGGACGATCGATTTTCCCGGGATTTCCTCCTCGGGGTCTCCGAATCTGACGTCGATTCCCATCGTTTTCGCGAAGGCGAGCTGCGCCTGGTGGTGCTTTCCCGCCCCCGTGTATTCCGTTTCCTGGACGACGATCATGTCATCCTGTGAGTATTCTTGGGCGAGCGCGAACGCGGCGGCGAGGGAGGTGTTCCCCGCCGGCCCCCTTTCGATTCCTTCCAGGGATGCAAGCATTTCCGTCACGAAGAAGACCTCCCCCTGGTTCACGGTGACGTAGCGGTCCATGTAGCGGAGGGGCCGCGCCGCCGAACGGGGGACGTCGCTCCTGTCCGGGTTGGTCATGAAGGGCATTCCGAAACCGGTGTGCCCGGTGGTGAAGGATTTCCGGTTGAAGTCGATGTCGCTTGCCATGTGGAGTCCCGCCAGATTCACGGAAGCGGCGATGACCTCGATTTTTTCGTCCGTCGCAATTCTAAGGCCACGGGCGGTCCCGGTGAGGTTCCCGCCCCCGGCGTTCGTCACGACGACGGCCTTCGGGAGTTTCCCCGCGACCCTGAGGGAATCATGGACGATCTCCCAGCCGAGGGTTTCGATTCCCTGGATCGCGTAGGGTGTGTATAATGAGGCGTTGAAATAGCCCGTCTCTTCCAGCAGCAGCAGGAAAGTGTAAAAAAGCTCGGGTCCGACGGAGAGCTGGACGACTTCCGCCCCGTAGGCTTCGCAGGCCCGCGCTTTTTCGATGATTTCCGGCTGGCCGATGCCTTTCGAGTCGTAGCATTCCTGGACGACGATGCATTTGAGACCGAGCTTCGCGGCTTGGCTCGCGACGGCGGCTCCGTAGTTGCCGCTGGTCGCGGTGATCACCCCGGGATAACCCAGCCTTTTCGCATGGTAGCAGGAGAGTGCCGCCCGCCGGGCCTTGAAGCTTCCGGAATCGTTCAGGGCTTCGTCCTTGATGAAGATGCGGGCGCCGCAGCCAGGCTTCGCGAATTTCCGGGCGAGGGCGGTGATGTTCCTGAGTTCCTTCAAAGGGGTGCCTCCGACTCCGGAAGCGGCCTGGATCCTGCGCACCTCTTCGAGCCCGTAACCGGTGTCCGCCATCATCCTTTCGTAATCGAAGCCAATGGCTTTGAATTCGTAACTATCGTAATCCAGGCGGACCGCTTTTTTCATGATTTCGTTTCGCCGCGCCATGAGTTCCTTGTACCTATTCATCCCCAGCCAGCTCCTCCCTGACGATTTCTCTGATTTTCAAAATTTCCGGGACGAAGGGGCCGTAGTCATGGCGGAAGGCGGGATTTTCCTCCAGGAGCGTCCCTGCCTCGATGCGTCCGGTCGGGGTCTTGATTTTCACTTCGGACCCGATCTCCGCGTCTTCCAGGAGGTACCCCTTGGTCCACAAGAAAAGCGGGACCTTCCGGGTCTCCTCCGGAATGTTCTCCGCCCGCTCTTCCGGATTGAGCACGGTTTTCCTGATTCTGACCCAGGCTCCTTTCCTGATCATTTTCCCTCCTCGATCATTTCCCTGACGTCGCCCACGATCGCCCGGGGGACGGGAAGGTCGATCATCGTCTTCAACCCCGGGGCGGCGTTGATGACGTGGGGAATCATGTTCACACAGATGGCGATGGTGCCGATGCCGCCGTCGACCTCGGGGACGATTTGCATCCTCACCTCGGGTTTTCCGCGGAGGGTGATGTAGTCGCCGGTCTGGATACCGCCCAGGTGGGGTTCGATCTGCTGCGGATGCCGCATCTCGATCAGGAGTTCATCCCCCCTGTAAGCCCAGGCCCGCATGTCCGCTCCTGCGACCGCTCCCGCCTTCGCCAGACCGTATTTTGATTTCCGTTCGACTTCCGTCACGATCGGAAGCATTTCCTGTTTGAAACTGTCGATGCCTAGTTTCAGGGCATCGTCAATCATCGCGACGGATTCCCGGAAACCGATGTGTCCCGCGAGTTTTCCGGCTCGCTTCCGCGCTTCGAACTCTTCGACAGTGAGGCCGACGCCCTGTTCCTCCATGACGGTCTCTCCGAAGGGGGAGAGAGAGTTGATGCGGGCGACCTCGATTTTCTTCACGTCCTCCATGATTCCGGTAAGGCAGATGACCAGGAGGTCCATCATCATCCCTGGGTTGACGCCGCAGCCGAGGACGGTGACTCCGTTCTCCTTCGCGATCCTGTCGAGTTCCGCCGCGAGTTCCGGTTCCTTGGCGGCGGGATAGGCCATCTCCTCGGCGGTGGAGATGACGTTAAGTTTGTTTTCCAAAAGATATTTTATTTTCGGAAAAGTCTTGCGCGTGAAGGAATCGGTCGCGACGATCGCGATGTCCGCGCATCCTTCACTGACGATCTCTTCGATTTTGCTTTTGACGATTAGGTCCCCGGAACCAGGTTTTTCCATGCCCAAAAGCTCATGGACACTTTTTCCCGCGAGGCGGGGGTTGTTGTCGCAGACGCCGACGAGTTCGAAGCCACGCTTGCATAAAAGTATGCGGGCCATGCCCGAACCCATCGCTCCGAATCCCCAAATCAAGACTTTGACTTTCTCCTTACGCATAAATCTCCTTTCTTATGGAATGATTCTCGTTCCGGCTTCTCCTCGCAAGGCCGCTTCCGCCTTCTCCAAGGAAGCGATCAGGGCGACGCCTTCGGGGTTTCTCTCCAGAAAACTCACCGCGGCTTCGATCTTCGGAAGCATGCTGCCTTTGAGGAAGTGGCCTTCCTTTATATATCTTTTCGCATCCTCCGCCCGGAGCACGTCCAGATCCTTTTGTTCCGGTTTTCGAAAATTGAGGGCGACCTTGTCCACGGCGGTGAGGATGATGAAGCAGTCGGCTCCGACCAACTGCGCGAGCAGCGCCGAGGCGAAGTCTTTGTCGATCACGGCGGGAATCCCGACATGGATTCCGTCCTTCGCCACGACCGGCACGCCTCCGCCCCCGGCGGCAATGACGATCGTCCCTCCTTCCACAAGCCTCTTTATGCTTGCGATTTCCAGGATTCCGAGCGGTTTGGGGCTTGCGACGACGCGCCGGTAGCCCCGGCCCGCGTCTTCCTTCATCACGTATCCCCTTTCGCTTGCGATCCTTAGCGCCTCCTCCTTGGAATAGAAGGAGCCGATCGGTTTCGTGGGATCCTTGAAGGCGGGATCGTCCGGGTCAACCACCACCCGCGTGACGACGGTCGCGATTTCCTTGTTGATTCCGGCTTTCAGAAGTTCGTTGTGCAGTGCTTCCTGGAGGTGGTAGCCGATGTAGCCCGCGCTCATGGCGTTGCATTCCGGGAAGGGCATGTTTAGGGAAGCGCTTTCAAAAGCGAGGCTGATCATCCCCACTTGCGGGCCGTTGCCGTGGGTGATGATGAGTTCGTTCCCCTGCAGGATCAAAGGAAGCAGGGCCTTCGCGGTTTTCGCAGCAAGCTCCGTCTGCTCGGCTGGGTCGCTTCCCAGGGCGTTTCCGCCTAAAGCGACGAGGATCCTTTTCATAAATCCCCGCCCAAGGTCGCGAAGATGACCGCCTTAATCGTGTGCAGGCGGTTTTCCGCTTCCTCGAAGACCAACGACTGCGGTGATTCGAACACCTCGTCCGTCACTTCCAGGGCGTCGAGTCCGAACTTTTGGCCGATCTCCTTCCCGATCGCGGTTTCATGGTTATGGAAGGAAGGGAGGCAGTGGAGGAAGACCGCGTCCGGGGAGGCGAGTTCCAGCACCTTTTTGTTCACCTGGTAGGGTAGCAGGAGGTCGATCCTTTCTTTCCAGGCTTCGTCGCTTTCGCCCATCGAAACCCAGACGTCGGTGTAGATCACGTCGACCCCGGAAACTCCCTCTTCGAGATCCTCGGTCAGGGTAATCTTCGCCCCCGTATCCTGGGCAATCTTCTTGCACCTTTCCACAAGCTCCGCCTTCTGCCAGAGCGCCTTCGGGGCGACGGAACGGAAATCGAGTCCCATCTTCGCGGCCCCGATCATGAGGGAGTTCCCCATGTTGTTCCGGGCGTCCCCGAGGTAGGCGAACTTGATGCCCTTGAGCCTGCCGAAACGCTCCTGGATGGTGAGAAAATCGGCGAGGACCTGGGTCGGATGGTAAAGGTCGGTAAGGCCGTTCCAGACCGGAACGCCGGAGTAACGGGCCAGGATTTCGACCGTCTCCTGGGCGAAGCCCCGGAACTCGATTCCGTCGTACATCCTTCCGAGGACGCGGGCGGTGTCCTTGATGCTTTCCTTCTTCCCCATCTGCGAGCCCGAGGGGCCGAGGTAGGTGACGTTCATGCCCAAGTCATAAGCGGCGACCTCGAAGGCGCAGCGGGTCCGCGTCGAGTCCTTCTCGAAAAGGATGACGATGTTCTTCCCGGGAAGTTTCGGATGTTCCCTTCCTTCCCGTTTGACCGCCTTCAGCTTCCGGGAAAGTTCCAGCAGGGCGAGGATTTCCTCAGGTTCATAGTCAAGCAAAGTGAGAAAATGTCTGTTCTTGAAATTCATGGTGTCCTCCGTATCATATGTCTTCTCTGAAGAATGGCATGCTCATGCAGCGGGGTCCGCCCCGGCCGCGCGAAAGTTCGCTGGAGGGGATGGTGTGGATCTTCACCCCGTGCTTTGCGAGCAGGTCATTGGTGATGTGGTTCCTTTGGTAGACGATGACTTCGCCGGGCGCGATCGCGAGGCAGTTTGCGCCGTCGTTCCATTGTTCACGGCTGCCGGCGACGACGTCCCCGCCCCCGCAGGGGATGAGTTCGACTTCACGCTCGAGGTAGAATTCAAGGATGTCCTTGAGCGGCTTCTCAATCGGCTTCACGAGGAGTTTTCCGGACTTTTCCGGATCCTTTGTGAGTTCGAAGACCCGCATCGTGTCCCTCAGTTCCGCGTGCGTCGTGAACTTGTCATGATCGACCTGCGTGAAGACCGTGTCCAGGTGCATGAAGGAGCGCGTCTTCGGGATGTCGACGGCGAGGACTTTTTCGAAGCTCGTTTCGTATTTATAGAAAAGGTTCTTGGCGAGTTTTTCAATCGCGGAAGGATGGGTGCGTTCGCTTACACCGACGGCGATGATTTTCTCGTTCAAGATAATGACGTCGCCGCCTTCGATCGTCGAGGGGAAATCCCGGAAATAATAGATTTCCTGCGGGTTTCCGTAGAGGGGATGGTAGCGGAAGATGTATTCCCCGTAGATCGTCTCCCGGCTCCTGGTCTGGGTGTACATTCTGTTGAGCATGATGCCTTCGCCCACGATGCAGAAGGGGTCACGGGTGAAATAAAGATTGGGCATCGGATCGGTGACGAACGGGTAGTCGCGGATGTAATCGGTGAGCGTCCGCGTGACGAAGTTCGGGACCTCCGACTTCCTGATTCCCGCCATGGTCTTTTCGACCATCTTCCTGGTGTCGGAGAAAGAGTTCAAATAATCGGTCAGCACTTCGGTCAGGGTTTCGCTGTAAATGTGAGCCTCAGCCAGGAACTGGCCGATGAAGTTAGCTTTGACTTGCGGATCGGTATCCAATGCCTCCGCGACCAGATCCGCGAGGTAGAGGACCTCGATTCCGCATTTCCTTAAAAGGTTCGCCAGATAGTCGTGTTCCTGCACGGCCAGATCGAGCCAGGGGATGTCGTCGAAAAGCAGTTTCTCCAGCATCTTCGGGGTGAGGTTTTCCAGTTCCAAACCCGGCCTGTGCAACAATACCGTCTTCAGTTTGCCAATCTCCGATTTTACATTGAACAGTTTCTTCAAAGCCTTGTCTCCTTTTTTGCCATTCTAAGTTATTATAACATATTTCCGCGGTCGAAAGGAAGAACCTTTATGACCGCGGTTCTATTATTCCCTGCAAAAGCAAAAAAATATCCGGTTACCCGGATATTTCGTCGATCAGGACCGCGCGGACGGGGGAGGCTTCCGCCCCCGCGATCTTCAAGGGGAGGGCGACCAGGAGGTACGTCCCTTCCTCCACGTCCTTCAAGCGAACGCCCTCGAGGATGGGGATTCTTGCGGAAAGAAGGATCTCATGCGTGGGGTGGCCTTCCTGGTCCCGCTCGATTCCCAGGGAATCGATTCCGACGCCCGCGACCCCGATTTCCTTCAGGTATTCCGCGCCGCTGGAATCGAGGTAAACGAAATCAAAATCGAAGGCCTCGCTTTCGGAATTGCGGGTCTTCAGGAGCACGAATTCGCCCTTTCTGATTTCCTTGCCCTTGAGTTCCGCGGCCCCGATTTTCCGGGCGTCGGGGAAGGCGAGGACCCGGGAGGGGGCGATGAACCTCTCCAAGGGATAGGAATCGATGCTTCCACCTTCCGGAAGCATGTGCAGGGGGGCGTCGATGTGGGTTCCCGAATGGAGATGCAAATCCAGGCGGGACTCTTGGACCCGCCCCCTCCTTTCAACGGCAAACCGCGGGCTTTTCTCCGCCCGGTTCTTGTACATCGTCATCCTTTCCGATATGGTCATGGAAATGTCATGGATTTTCATGCTCGTCCTCCGTGTTGAACCAGAATTTGTTGTCCCGCCGGATCATCTCCCGCGCTTCTTTGGGACCCCAGGTGAAGGGGGAGTAGAAGCGGAGGGGCAGTTTGTCCTTATGGGCTTTCAAAGTGTCGACGAAGCGCCAGGAATGTTCGATTTCGTCCCAGCGCGTGAAGCGGGCGGCATCACCCTTGATCGCATCATCCAGCAGGCGCTCATAAGCTTCGGGGGAGTTGATTCCGACCTCGCAATTCTGGCAGAAATCCATTTTTACCGGGACGATTTCATCCCCGACCCCAATCCGTTTCGCGTTGAACCGGAGATACACGCCCTCCTCGGGCTGGATCTTGAAGACGAGGAGGTTGTCGCTCCGGTAATTGTAGGGCGAGGGGAACTTCTTGAACTGGATGATGATTTCGGTCTTCTTTTCCGGAAGCCTTTTTCCGGTCAGGATGTAAAAGGGGACGCCGCGCCATCTTTCCGAATCGAGGAAGAGGCGGAGGGCGACGAAGGTCTCGGTTTTCGAGTCGCCGGCGACGTTCTTTTCCTCCCGGTAGGCGGGGATTTCTCCCGCCCCCGAATATTGGCCGAGGACCAGATGTTCCCGCAAGTCCTCCGCGTCCAGCGGCTTCAGGGCTGAGAGGACTTCGACCTTTTTGTCCCTGATCGCTTCCGTATCCAGGGAATCCGGCATGTCCATCGCCACCAGACTCAGCATCTGCAGCAGATGGCTTTGGAGCATGTCCGAAAGCGCTCCGGAGCGCTCGTAGTAATTGCCCCGGTCTTCGACCCCAATCCGTTCCGAGGAGATGATTTGGACCTGCTCGATGTAATCCTTGTTCCAGAGGGGTTCGAAGATGGTGTTCGCGAAGCGGATGAACAGGATGTTCTGCGTCATCTCCTTCCCGAGATAGTGGTCGATCCTGTAGATGTTTTCTTCCCCGAAGGCATTAACCAAAAGCCGGTTGAGGCTTGCCGCGGAGGTAAGGTCATGGCCAAAGGGCTTTTCAATCATTACCCGCATTTCCGCTTTGAAATCCTCCGGCAGCCCCTTTTTCAGATTGTTTGTTATTGTTTCGAAGAACTCGGGCGCGACAGCGAAATAGAAGATGACGAGGTCGTTCCCGCGGATCGCTTCTCCAAGTTTCCTATATTCCGAGGGGTTTGTAAAATCCATTTGGAGATAGGTGATCTTCCTTTGGAGCCTTTCCCAAATTTCTTGCTTGGGTTTATTTCGGGAGTGGCTTCTGATGTGTTCCGCGGCTTTCTCCCGGAAAAGGCTGGTATCCAAATTCCTCCGGCCAACTGCGATCACATCAAAACCTTTGGGAAACCTTTCTTCCGCTTCCAGATTGTAAAGGGCGGGAAGCAGTTTCCTTTTTGTCAGGTCTCCCGTGGCGCCAAAAATAACGAACGCTGTCTTCAAGTTTTTTTCACCTCCCGTTTCTTTCTCAGTTATTATGACACTAACCGCATTTTTTATCAAGACAATTGCTTTTTCGAATATTTTGAGCTAGCAAATCTCTACCGGCGCACATTAATTGCTGAAAGGAAAGCAATTGGGGAGATTTCGATTTGCCGATTACGGATATTATATAGGAAACCTAATAATCTTGTAAATCTTATATCAGGGAAAGTGAAATACATGAACGTATCAAGTGCTAAAAAACTAAATAGGATTGTTGTATTTCCGGAAGAGAAGAGGTTTTTCATAAACATTTATGAGGAGTAAACCTGATCGGGAAACGGGAAAGGGGATTATTTGTTTAAAAAACCCGAAATTTGTATGTAAACATTTTCAGGCTATTGTTATGCCGGTTTTCTTATGGTAAAATTGGAGCATAGTTTTGTAACTGTAAAATAAATAGCACGCCAATATAATCCGGATAATTTGGTTCCGGAGTCTCTACCAAGCGACCTAATCGCTTGACTATTGGCTGATGGACCAGCGAAAAGCTGTTTTTTAAGCAGGTCTGTTGGTATATTGGCGGGTACTTTCGGTACTTGCTTTTTATTTACTACAAAACTAAATATCAACAGAAAGGGTAAAGTATGAACGACTTCTTCAAACTCAAAGAAAATCGTACTACTGTAACCAAAGAATTGGTGGCCGGCGCGACGACTTTCTTCGCAATGGTCTACATCATTTTTGTCAACCCTGCGATTCTTGTGAATGCGGGGACCGATGCCAATCCGATGCCCTACGGCGGCATTTTCCTGGCAACGATCATCGCCATCGTCATCGGAACATTGGTCATGGGTCTCTTCGCTAATGTCCCTTACGCTCTTGCTCCGGGAATGGGCTTGAACGCCATGTTCACCTACACAATCTGTGGAGCCATGAAGTTCTCCTGGCAGGAAGCTTTGGGAATGGTGTTCATCTGCGGTATCATTAACATCCTCATTACAGTTACAAAAGTAAGAAAAATGATCGTGAGAGCAATTCCGGAAAGCCTTCAGAACGCCATCGGCGGCGGAATCGGACTCTTCATCGCCTACATCGGCTTGAAGAAAGCGGGAATGCTTTCTTTCACCGCCGATCCGGGAACTTGGTTTCAACTTCAAGGCGGAACCATCATCGTCAATTCTTCCATCGTTCCTTCTTTGGTCGATTTCAGTTCTGCCGTTCCGATCCTCGCTTTGATCGGCTTGATTCTCACCATCGTCCTCCTGCTCTTGAAAGTCAAGGGAGCGATTCTCATCGGCATCATCGCCGCTACAGTCATCGGCATCCCCATGAAGGTTACGGATCTTTCCTCCTTAAAAAACCTTTTCCAAAACTTCTGGACTCCGTTCCAAGAATTGGGGACCACTTTCGGAGCCGCTTTCAAGGGCATCGGAAATCTCTTCTCTGATCCCTCGAAACTACCGATGGCGCTGCTTGCAATCTTCGCTTTGAGCCTTACCGACACCTTTGATACAATCGGAACCTTCATCGGTACCGGAAGAAGAAGCGGCATCTTCACCGACGAAGATGTCGAAGCCATCGAAAACAGCAAAGGTTTCAAAACCAAAATGGAAAAAGCCTTGTTCGCTGACTCGATCGCCACTTCCGTCGGCGCCCTCTTCGGTACCTCCAACACAACAACTTACGTCGAATCGACCGCCGGCATCGAAGCCGGAGGCAGGACCGGACTTACTTCCGTTTTCACCGCTGTGCTTTTCCTCCTTTGCGTGTTCCTGGCTCCGGTCGCCGCGATCGTTCCCGGCGCCGCCACCGCCCCTGCATTGATCGTCGTCGGCGTTCTGATGGCGAGCAGTTTCAAGGACGTCAATTGGAGCGAATTCTCCGAAGCCGTACCGGCTTTCTTCACGGCGTTGATCATGTGCCTCGCTTACAACATTTCCTACGGCATCGCTTTCGGATTCATCTTTTATGCATTGGTTAAAGTCTGCCAAGGAAAAGCGAAGGAAGTCCATCCGGTACTCTGGGGAAGCGCAGGTCTCTTCCTTGTGTACTTCGTTCTGCAGGCACTGAACGGTGCGGGAATACTTTAGATAACAAAATGACGAATTATGGGATTTTGACGAATCCATGATTCGTCATTTTTTTGGGAAAATAAACAAGAAAAGGAGTAACATCATGATTGAAACACCCAAAGTTAACGGCTATTTGCCCGACGAAAGGCCTTCTTTCGGAAAACTCATTCTTTTCGCGCTCCAGCAGATCATCGTCATGTTTCCGGCGACGGTTCTGGTCGCGATTCTCACCGGTTTCCATGTTTCCACAACCATCTTCGCGAGCGGTCTCGCCACCCTCTGCTTCATCCTGATCACGGGGAAGAAGATCCCCCTTTATTACGGCTCGAGTTTCTCCTACATCACCGCAATCTGCGCAATCACGATTCCCGAAGTCTACGGGAATCCCGCCCCGGACCACCTGATTTCGGAAGCCCAGTTCGGAATCGTCCTCTCCGGCCTCATCTCCATCGCCGTGGGTCTGCTGGTCCGGAAGGTGAGCATGGAGAAAATTGAAAAGGTCCTGCCCCCGACGGTCACCGGAAGCGTCGCCCTGATCATCGGACTTTCGCTGGCGGGGACGGCCCTGGGGAATATTGTGGAAGTGGGTGGTCTCAAGGGAGTGAACGCGGAAAACCAGAAACTCGCGGCCAACCTGAGCATGACGATTGCCCTCATCACCCTGCTGGCGACGATTTTCTTCTCGGTCTACCTCAAGAAAGGGACCTGGAGCCAGATACCGATCCTGCTCGGGCTGCTCCTTGGTTATGCTGTCGCTTTCGTCGCCGGCAAGATTGCCGGAATCGGTTTCGTGGATTTCTCCCTGGGAGCGAACGATCCGATCCTGAAACTCCCCCATTTCACGCTGCCGAAGCCTTCCTGGGAGGCGGCGCTTGCGATTATGCCGATCGCGATTGCGACGATCCCGGAATCGACGGCGCACCTTTACCAGCTGGACTTGTATGTCAATAAGCTTGCGGAAGAGAAGGGCGTGGGCAAGAAGTACGGGATTGCGGAAAAATTAGGGCTCAACCTGATCGGGGACGGCCTTGGCGACATGATCAGCGGCGCGATCGGCGGTCCCGCCGGAACCAACTACGGCGAGAACATCAGCACGATGGCGATCACCAAGAACTACTCCATCTGGGTCTTGATCGCGGCTTCCATCATCACGATGTTGCTCTCCTTCGTGACCCCCCTCTCCGCGGCCGTCTACTCGATCCCCACGGCGGTCATCGGCGGGCTTTCGATCTACCTCTTCGGCGTGATTGGGGCCCAGGGCATCACAATCATGTTGGACAAGAAGGTCAACCTCTTCGACGCGAAGAACCTTTCCATCATCGCCACGATCCTCATCATCGGTCTGGGCGGCTCCGTCCTGGGCGGAATCCCCTTCTTCGGATTGGACCTTCCCCCGATCGCGGCGGCGGCGGTCTTCGGAATCCTTCTCAACCTCGTTTATCAACTCGTCGACTTCTTCAAAAACCGCAAGACGGAAGAATAAATGAAAAATCCTCTCAAACTTTTTGGGAGGATTTTCAAATATTGCGTGCATTGACGGAAGAATTGGGGTATAATAGCGGTAATCGGAAAAGGATTTGATTTTGGTGAAGAAGATATTAAAAAGCATCCTAGATTATCTGGTCAAGACTTTCAACGGTATGGCCTACGGCCTCTTCTCGACGCTCATCGTCGGGACGATTCTGAACACTCTGGGAGAACTGCTGGATTTCCGCTTCCTCCAGGAAACCGCCGCCCTGCTCAGGAACCTCACCGGAGTCGGCATCGGCATCGGCATCGCCTGGAGCCTGAGGCTGGACGGACTGCGGCTGGTCGCCGCGGGCGTCGCCGGGGGCATCGCTTCCGGACTCAAGATCGGGGATCCGATGGTGGAATACCTGACCGTCGTCGTTTCGATCGAAATTTTGAACCTGGTTTTCCGGAAGAAGACCTTCCTGGACATCATCCTCATTCCCCTGTCTTCAGCCCTCGTCGCCTACGGCGCCTATCTCCTTTTGCACGAGCCCGTATCGCATTTCATGGCGTCGATCGGAGACTTCGTCAAATGGGCGACGACGGCGAAGCCCTTCCTGATGGGCGTGCTGGTCGCCGTGGTCATGGGCATGGCTTTGACGGCGCCGATCTCCTCGGCGGCGATCGCAATCTCGATCGGACTGGACGGGCTCGCCGGGGGCGCGGCGGTCGTCGGCTGTGCGGCCCAGATGCTGGGTTTTGCGGTCATGTCCCGGAAGGACAACAACCTCGGAACCGTGCTTTCGATCGCCTTAGGAACCTCGATGCTTCAGTTTAAGAACATCCTCAAGAAACCCGTGATTTGGCTCCCTCCGATCATCGCGAGCGCCGTCCTGGGGCCGCTTGCGACGCTGGTCTTCCGGACCCTTTGCATAAAAGAAGGGAGCGGGATGGGCACATCCGGGCTCGTCGGACCGGTCGGAACATTCCGTGCCATGGAGAACCCCTGGCCGAGCATCCTCCTCCTCCAGTTCCTTCTTCCCGTCCTCCTGGTCTTCCTCTTGGATGTCGTCTTCAGGAAGGCGGGCTGGATTAAGGACGGAGATTTGAAAGTCTGATTTTAATCTTCGTTTAAGGAAGATGTATTATCATTGAAAACGCTGATTCTTGCAATGGTTTTGCAATCATGATAAAATATTCCTAGGTATGGAGGTGTTTTATGCCAACCAAGACATTCCTGAATTTGCCTAAGGAGAAAAGGATTCGGATCCTTCGTGCCGCGAAGAAAGAGTTCTCCCGCGTGCCTTTGGATAAAGCGGTGATCGCGAACATCGTGAAGGAGGCGCAGATACCGCGGGGCAGTTTCTACCAGTATTTCGAAAACGTCGAGGATCTCTTCATCTATCTGATCCATTACATGTACGGCATAGACAAGAAGAAATTCCAGAAATATCTCAGGGAAACGGACAACGACGTCTATGAAGCCTTGAAACTGAAGTTTTCCGACACCATCGACAAGCTCGCCATTGAAGAGAACCGACAATTCAGGATCAACATCATCTCCACGATTTTCAATGACAAAGCTCGCGAAGATCTGATCCAAAAGATCATCGAGCCTGATGTGGAAATCGATCTGACCTATTTTCCGGCGGAAGTGCGGAAGTCCAAGCATTCCCATAAATTCGTGAGCCTGATCAAGATGATCGGGAAGACTTGCCTTGAGAAGTTCCTCACGAAGAGCGCTCCCGCTGCCGAAGTGAAGGACAATTACAACAACTACATCGATTTTCTGAAGATGAGTTTCAACCTTTAGGCGCAAGTTGCGCCTTTTTTTTAAAATTCTACTTTCTGTAGACCGATTCTACATATCATTCCTTGGCTTTTCCCGCTTTCCTGCTTATAATCTTTCCGAAAGCAGGTGAAAGCATGATCATTACGGTTGTCTGCGACGTCCTGGGTTCGGAAAACAACGGAACGACGATTGCGGCGATGAATCTGATTAGAAGCCTGAAGGCCAAGGGCCATGATGTCCGGGTACTCTGCCCCGACCAGGAGAAGAAAGGCCAGCCGGGTTACTACGTCGTCGGAACCCTGAATCTGGGACCCTTGAACAATTACGTAAAACGGAACGGTATCGTCCTCGCAAAGGCGGAGAAAAAAATAATCGAAGAAGCGATTCGGGATGCGGACGCGGTCCACTTGATGCTTCCCTTCCCCTTAAGCAAGGCCGTCGTCAAGATTGCCAAGAAAATGAAAAAGCCCCTGACCGCGGGGTTCCATTGCCAGGCGGAGAACTTCACGAACCACGTCTTCCTGATGAACAGCGGCGTCGCGAACAGGCTTACCTACAAATATTTTTACAACGCCATCTACCGCCACGTCGACTGCATCCATTATCCGACGCAATTCATCCGGGACACTTTCGAAGGAATCGTGGGCCGGACCAAGGGCGTCGTCATCTCCAACGGCGTGAGTTCGGAGTTCCGGAGGATTGAAGTGGAGAAGCCGAAGGAATTTTCGGAAAGGTACGTGATCCTTTCCATCGGCCGCCTGAGCAAGGAAAAGTCGCAGCGGATCTTGATTGAAGCCGCGAACAAATCCAGGCACAGGGAAAAAATCCAGCTGATTTTTGCGGGAACGGGACCGCTGCGCGAGAAACTGGAAAAAGAAGCGGAGATGCTTCCTTTAAAGCCGGTTTTCCGCTTTTTCTCCCGGGAGGAACTGATCGAGGTCATTAATTATTCCGACCTCTACGTCCATCCCGCGGAAATCGAGATTGAAGCGATCGCCTGCCTGGAAGCAATCAGCTGCGGTCTGGTTCCGGTGATCGCCGATTCACCCCGGAGCGCGACCAAGGACTTCGCCTTGTTCCCGGAAAACCTCTTCCAGCTGAATGATCCCGAAAGTCTCGCCGAGAGGATCGATTACTGGCTGGAGCATCCGGAAGCGAAGAGGCGGGCGAGCGAGGCCTACCTGGCATACAAAAACAGGTTCGACCAGAACGCCTGCATGGACGCGATGGAAAGAATGATTCTTGAGACCGCGGAGGCGGCGCGATGAAGCAGAGGGTCATCTATTATTCCGATCCGGTGAACGATGATTTCGCGGGGACGCAGATCAACACCGCTGACATCGGCGCGGACTTCCCCTTCATCAACCGGAACATCCTTTTTAGGATCGTCTCGTTCATCCTTTATTATTTCGTCGCCTTTCCTTTGTTGACGATCTTCTGTTTCGCCTTGGGCTTCCGCGTGAAGAACCGGAAGGCTTTGAGGAAAGCCGGGAAGACGGGTTATTTCCTTTACGGAAACCACACCCACTATTTCGACGCCTTCTATCATTCCCTGATTGCGTTTCCGAAGAGATCCTATGTCATCGCGAACAGGGACGCGGTCTCGATTCCCGGACTCAGGACGATCGTCATGATGCTCGGGGCGCTTCCGATTCCTCCGGGAATGGAGGGAATGAAAAAGTTCACGCAGGCCGTTGAGGAGAGATGGCGGCATGGGCACGCGATTGCAATCTTTCCGGAAGCCCACATCTGGCCCTACTACAACAAGGTCCGCCCCTTCCCGGCGACCTCTTTCCGCTATCCCGTGAAATTGAATTCTCCCGTCTTCGCCATGGTCACCGTCTATAAAGAAAGGAAGATCTTCAAGTTCCTTCCCCCGCGTCCGGTGATCCACGTGAGCGAACCCTTCCATCCCCGTACTGACCTTGCTTGCCAGGAAGCGAAACTGGAACTCAGGAACAGGGTCCACGCCTGGATGGAGGAAAAAATCGCGGAGGCGGGAAGTGTCGAATACATCCGCTACGAATATCGTCCAAAAGAATGATCCCCGCAGGTTGCGGGGATCATTTTTTATAATAGATTTTCAGAATGAACCAGGACAAAAGAATCAGCTGCAGGGGGATGCAGATGATGTAGATCATCCACATCTTGTCCACCCGCGGATGGAAGGTGAGATGGATGGAGAGTCCGAGCGTCCAGACCAGGAGGGTGCTGATGATGAAATCATAGACCCTGCTGTTCCATTTCTTCCGGAAGAAGGCGAGGACGGTCGCGGAAATCGGCAGGGCGTAGATGAAGACGAGCCAAGACCTTTGGACGCTGATGTTGCTCACGATCAGATAGACGAAGACGATGGTCGCGACGGTGTAAACCACCACGACGGAGAGCAGGGAAATGATCTTTTCCGCCTGGTAGATTTTCTTCCTTTCCCCGGTTTCCTGATCGCTGATGAGGTCGTTCACGGTGATGTTGTAAAAGTCGGCGATGAGCGAGAGGACGTAAATGTCCGGAAGGCTTTCTCCCCTTTCCCATTTCGATATCGCCTTGTCCGAATAGTTCAATGCGACCGCGAGTTCCATCTGCGTCAGGTTGTTCATCTTCCTGTACCTGATCAGATTCTTGGAAATTGTCTTTTTTAATTTCTCCTCGTTTACCATGTTTTCATTTTACAACATTCCTCAACAAATTTCAAGGCGGCGGTTGCGGAGGGGAGGAAAATGTGGTATAATGGATGCAGAAATAGAAATTCGATTGCGGTTGCTTGAACAAAGCATTAATAGGGAACACGGTGAGAATCCGTGACAGCCCCCGCTACTGTATGGGATTAATGGTTCCGCTGAAGCCACTGGGAAACCGGGAAGGAACGGAACCGTGCCTGAAGTCCCGAAGTCAGGAGACCTGCCGCATTCGTCGCATGCCATTTCGGCGGGAAATGGAACTTGCGGGTAAGTTGAAATTTTGCCGCCATAGCGGCATTTTTTTATCAGGAGCCAACATGAGTCTGAAAAGGTCCCATCCCCTCCCGGTTTTTGTCTACCTTGCGCTTTCCATAATCTATACAATGTTCACGAAGGAACGGGCCGTCCTGGCGATCTCCCTGGGAGCGGGCTTCATCACCCAAGCTTTCTTCGTCAGAATCAGAATCAAACCCCTGCTTTGGAACCTGTCCTTCTTCCTGCTGATCGTCCTCTTCAACCCCCTTTTCAACCAGAACGGGACCCCCTTGTTCCAAATCGGGACCCTGAAGATTACCGAAGAGGCGCTGCTTGCGGGCTTGGACATCGCTTTGATGGTTCTGGCAGTGGTCCACTGGTTCAACATCTTCAACGTCCTTTTGGGCGCGGACAAGTTCATCCAGCTCTTCGGGAAAGTTTCCCCGAACTCAGTCCTCCTTGTTTCGATGGGATTGAAGTATGTTCCGGAATTCGCGAGAAGGAGCGAAAGGATCGGCCAGGCCCAGAAGGCTTTGGGAATCTACGAGGAAGGCTTTTTCGGACGAATCAGGAATCGGATCAAGACCTTCGTAGCCCTCCTTTCCTGGTCCCTGGAGAACGCCGTGGACACCGCCCTCGCGATGAAGGCGCGGGGTTTCGGGTCCCGAAAGCGGACAAGCTACGGTCCGTATCGGGTCCGGAAAAGCGACATTTTGTTCCTGGCGCTGGTTTCTGGATCTTTCCTCTTCCTCATTTCTCCGCATTTGAAAATTCTCTGCGCATCCCTCTTTTTCTGCGGCGGAATCATTCTTGAAATAAAGGAGGCAGTGAAATGGCGCTGCTTGCTGTCAAAAATCTGAACTTCCATATCGATGAGCAACCGATCCTGCGGGAGGTCTCCTTTTCCTTGGAGGAAGGGGAATTCGCCGTCCTCACCGGACCCACGGGCAGCGGGAAGTCGACGCTTCTCAGGCTGATTAAGAAAGAAATCGCCCCGAAGGGTAGAAAGCTGGGAACGATTGAAGTCTTCGGAAAGCGGCTTTCGGAAATCTCCCCGGAAGAAAGCCTGAAAATCGGCTATGTCATGCAGAGACCGGAGAACCAAATCGTGACCGACAAGGTTTACCACGAACTCGCTTTCGGCCTGGAGAACCTGGGGCTTTCCCGGGAGGAAATCGAAAGAAAGGTCGGGGAACTCGCTTCCTTCTTCGGAATTGATTCCTGGTTCCGGAAGGACACCTTCGCCCTTTCGGGCGGAGAAAAACAGATTCTCGCGCTCGCTTCGGTCATGGCGATGGATCCGCGGCTCCTCCTTCTGGATGAACCGACGGGGGAGCTCGACCCGATCGCGTCCGAAAATTTCCTCTCCCTCCTTTGGAAACTCAACCGGGAACTGGGTGTCACCGTCCTTCTTGTTGAACACCGGCTCGACCAGGTGCTTGAGTTCGCGGATAAGCTGCTGGTGATGGAGGATGGCGGAATCACCGCCCAGGGAAGGCCGGAGGAAGTAATCTTCGGGCTCGAGGATCGGGGAAGAATCGCGCTTCCGAGTGCGGTCAGAATCTTCCTGGGGTTGAACGGCACGGGTAGGCTCCCCCTTTCCGTGCGGGAAGGCCAGGAGTTCTTGGGAAAGTTCCGCCCGGAGAAGGAATTCCGGGAAGAAACCGCCCCCTCGGGAGAAATTGCGCTCGCGGCGGAAAACCTCTGGTTCGCTTACGAACGGCGGGCGGAAGTCCTCCGCGGTGTGGATCTCAAGGTCCGCGAAGGCGAAATCCTCTGCCTGGTCGGCGGAAACGGCGGCGGGAAAACGTCGCTTTTGAAACTGCTGGCGGGCTTTCATCCCCCCCTTCAGGGCAGGATTTCCGTTTTCGGACGGAGTTTGAAAGCCTACGGAAAGGATTACTATAAGGAAATAATCGCCTATCTACCGCAGAATCCTGAGGACCTTTTTCTCGAGGATGCCGTGGAAAAAGAGGTTGAAGAGGAGGAACTTCCGGAATTCGGACTGGAAAGCCTTTCCCGTAAGCATCCCTATGACCTGAGCGGGGGGGAACAGCAGCGGCTGGGACTTGCGAAGGTGTTGGGAAAGAAGGCGCGGCTCCTCCTGCTCGACGAACCGACGAAGGCGCTCGATCTTTTTTGGAAGGATAGGCTTCTCGCCATCCTCAAAAAACGGAAAGAAGAGAGCACGATCATCATCGCGACCCATGATTTGGATTTCGCGGCCAGGATCGCCGACCGCGTCGGGCTCGTCTTCGACGGCAGGATCCAGAGTCTGGCCGGTCCCCGAAGCTTTTTCGGCGGGAATTCCTTTTACACGACCGCGGCGAACCGCATCGCCCGGAAGGTCTATCCCTGGGCCTTGACGGAAGAGGAGGTTGTGGAAGCGGGGCGGAGGAACGGTGAGTTTGATGAAGTACGTTAGTTACCTCCTCTGGTTCCTGATCATCCCCCTTCTGATCCTTCTTTACGCGACGAAGGAATACCGGATCATCTCCGCCGCCATCGTCGTTTTGGCGATCCTTCCCTTCTTCCTCAGCTTTGAACTCTCCCGGCCCCAGGCGGTGAGAATCGTCCTGGTCGCGGTCCTTTCCGCCCTGAACGTCGTTTTGCGGATCATCTTTTCTCCCCTTCCCTTCTTCAAACCGCTTTCGGCGTTGGTGATCCTCATCGGCCTCGCCTTCGGAAGCGAAAGCGGCTTCCTGGTCGGCGCCTTTTCCGCGCTCCTTTCCAACTTCTATTTCGGACAGGGAATCTGGACACCCTACCAGATGTTCGCCTGGGGGTTCATCGGCGCTCTTTCCGGGCTGCTGAAACCCGTGCTTGAATTGAAGAGGCTCCCCCGTTATCTCATCCTCGCTCTCGCCGGCATCCTATCCGCATTCCTTTTCTCCGGGATCATGGACGTGCAGACGGCAATCTACCTCGACAACCGCCTGCTCCTCTCCCGGTTCCTCGCGGCGGCGACCGCCTCGCTTCCCTTCACGCTCACGCACGCGGCGGCGAACGTGTTCTTCCTTTTGGTGTTCGGAGGGTTTGTTCTCAGGACTTTCAAGAGAATCGAAGGCAAATTCCTCGAATAAATGATATAATCGTTTCCGGTTAAAATAATACAGCAGGTGGTAAAATGTCCAAAGAATTGAAAACAATCATCCGTCAGTCGGTCATCGCGGCGCTCTACGTCGCTTTGACGCTCGCGGTGAGTCCCATAGCCTACGGCGCGGTCCAGTTCCGGATTTCGGAAATCCTCATCCTTCTCTGCTTTTTCCGGAGGGATTACATCATCGGGCTTTCCCTGGGATGCGCGATCGCCAACTTCTTCAGCCCCATGCCCTTGACCGACGTGCCCTTTGGGACGCTCGCGACCCTCCTTTCCGCATTCCTCATCTCCCGAAGCCGGAACCTCTTCATCGCCTCCCTCTATCCCGTCATCGCCAACGGTTTCATCATCGGCCTGCAGCTCCATTTCGTCTTTAAGGAGCCCCTATTCTTCGCGATGGGGTATGTGGCCCTCGGGGAGTTCGTGACGGTGAGCGTGGCCGGGGTCGTCATCTTCAAAATGCTTTCGAAAAGCAAAGCCTTTCTGGAACTGATCGAAGCCGAGCAGAATCTGGATTGAAAGCCCGAAAGGGCTTTTTTTCTTGGCTTTGAAAAAACGGAAGCGGGGGCGCTCCTTTCTATTATTTGTTTGAAAACCGAGGAAAGGAGTCAATCGATGTTCAAAAAACTGCTCGCTTCCCTGCTCGTTCTCCTGGGCGTGACCTCCCTCACCGTGTCCGGGAACAGCTGGGACTATCTGCCCGTTGCGAACAATTATTTCACCATGGACCATTATGAGCTGGAGGGGGAGATGTACGATTGGACCTTCTATTGCACCCGCCCCTTCCGGATCAAGGAGGACACCGTCTATTCCCTTTACTCCCTGCAATGCCACGAATACTACATCGTGAACACGGAAATCCTCTTCCTGGATGAAGACGGGAACGAAATCCTGCCCAATCCTCCCAGGCGTCTGCGGTGGGACGGGACCGTCGGCGTGATCGAAGTCAGTTTCACCTCACCCGTTGGGGCCCGCTACCTGATTTTGGATTTTTCGATTTTCATCAACAGCCAACCGCCCCGGTATGAAAGCGAACTGCACGAAGCCTTCGCCATCTACGAAGGCGCCGACAAAAGCAGCGCGGAAAAATACAAGGGGCCCGACCTCAACAACGCGGTCGTCTATCAAGGCATGAGCGGACGCTACCGGACAAATGTGGACGCGCCGATTACCGTTTCGGAAATCAAATCCGCACTCAAAGCCATCGATTTCATTGACGGCAACCTGACCGACAGGATCGAGATACTCGAAGACCGCTACACTCCGAACCGGAACAAGGTCGGAATCCATTCCGTCAAATTCGGAGTCGCGGACTATTCCGGGAACCGCACGGAATTCCAGGTCTTCATCGAAGTCTTTGACGCGACCCCGCCGACGGTCGCGGGAGCGGACCGGTTGGTCGCATCCCCGCTTTCCCCGACTTCGGAAGCGGAAGTGCGGAAACTGCTTTCCGTCTCCGACAACTACGACGAGGAAGTCGAACTTGAAGTCGTGGAGGATTCCTACACGCCGAATTTCCGGAAATTGGGGACATACAGGATTGTGTATTGTGCAAGGGACAGTTCCGGAAACGAGACGGAATTCACCGTCACGATCGAAGTGAAGGATCTGGACGCGCCGGTGATCACGGGACCGGCGAAGATCAGGAAAAGCTACCAGGAAACCCTCCTTGTTTCCGAAATCCTGAAGTGCTACCGGGCCGCCGATGACATCGACGGGGACGTGACCGCCTCCCTCGGCGTCGCGAGCGACTTCTACACGCAAAACATGTACAAGATTGGAAACTGGAACTTGCGCCTCAAGGCCCAGGACAAGAGCGGGAACATCGGCTACTTCGATTTGGAAATCGAAGTCTATGACGGCCGGGGTCCGGTCATCAGCATCAACAGAAACACGATCGAAATCGAACTGGAGGATTCCCCCGATTTGGATTTCCTGGTCTACAGGCTCAGAAAAAGCGGGGACCTGCCCGCGACCGGGGTTTTAAGGATCGAAGAGGACGGCTACAGCGCAAACAAAAACACCCCCGGGAACCACAAGGTCGTGCTTGCGGGCGAGGGCGGGATTTACGATCTGCAGCTTTCCGTCAAAGAAGCGACGGAATCTAAGGGTTTCTTTGCGTCTGTTTGGGAGCGGATCGGCGCTTTTTTCAAAGGCCTCTTCAGTTAGGATAGTCCTCCCGGAAGAGCTTTTCAATCATGCTCTTCGGAACGGGGTCGTAGCCCCCCTTGGAGAGGGGATTGCAGCGGAGGATCCGCCAGGCGGTGAGGAGGGAGGCTTTGAGGAATCCGAACTTCCGGTAGCATTCCAGGGCGTAGTTGGAACAACTGGGGAAAAACCGGCAACGTTTGTTGGAATCCTTGGTCAGTCGCTGATATTGTTTTATTAGATAGATGGCCAATCTGTTCATGGATTAATTATATTACATTCCCTTTTCCAAAACAAGGTGAAAAAACGGGTATTAAATGGGGAAGGATGTAAAAAATATAGACATGATATATGTTTTGGTCATTTTGATTCTGTTTTTGGTGACGCCGATCAGGGTCGTGATCACGAAGGACGAAACCAGGAGCGACATCGACTTCTATTTCACGCGGATATTCAACCTGCGTCTGGATTTCGATGAGTTCATCAAGGCACTGTTCACGGAAGCGGGAACACCGGAAAAAATTTCCCCGGCTAAAATCATCCGCACCTACAAAAACTATAACCGCTTCAGTCCTTTCGTCAGGACCGCGACGCGGATGACTTCCCTGGACAAAATCACCCTCGTCGTGAGGACCGGAGGGAAGAGTCTGGAACGCCAGACCTGGAATTTCGTCTTCTCCTGGATTCTGATTGCTTATTTCCAGAACCTTGTCCACGGTTACTTCAAGTCCGTGAAGGACGAGTACTACAATCAAGTCCCGGCGGAAAAAACGGCGGTCCTCTTTGAACTCCGCTTCAATTTCCGTCTGATCTACCTGGTTTTTTCCGGAATCAAAAACCTGAACAGAATTCCCCAGTTAATCCATCCCAAGAAAGGCAGGAAAAGGCATGGAACAACACCCGATCGCTGATTTATTCAAGATTTCGCTGGATTGCATCAAAGAGATGATTGACGTCAACACGATCTGCGGGGACGCGATTGCGGTGAGCGACGAGATTTCCGTCATCCCCGTCTCCAAGGTTAACTGCGTCTTCGCGACCGGAGGCTGTGAACAGAACAACGTGAAGGCGGGAGGGGAGAGGTACCCCTTCGGCGGTGCGACCGGAGGAACGCTCACCCTGAAGCCGATCGGCTTCCTCGTCTGTTCGAAGGACGAGGTCCGGCTCCTGCATCTTGACGAGCAGGCCCACCTTTATGAAAAATTGATCGACGAGCTTCCGGGAATCGCCCTGGATCTGAAGAACCTGTTTTCGAAACCGCCCCAGGTGTCGAGCCTGGAAGTGATCGAAAGGAAAGAACGCCCCTGAGCGGGGCGTTTTTTCGGATTTTCTACCGTCCCGCTTGAATTGCCAAGCGATTTATGGTAATATATGTTTTAGTTTAAAGGGTGGGTTATGAAAATAGTAGTGACTTCAGACAGCCACGGCCGCCTCGAGACCCTGAAAAGAATCTCCGCCTCGGAACAGGCGGATTTATATCTGGACGCGGGCGACAGCGAAAGGGAAGAAGGAGAACTCCATCCCTTCCTCACCGTGAAGGGAAACCGGGATTTTCTCGTTGAGACAAAGTATAGGATTGTGGATGCGGAAGGGGTGAGGATTTTCCTCTTCCATGGGGACAGGACCCCGCTCACCAGGGATTACCTCGCGCAGCTGGCGAAAAACAACGGCTGCGGAATCATCATCCACGGGCATACCCACGTTCCTTATTACACCGTCCATGAAGGAGTCCACATCCTCTGTCCCGGATCGGTCACCTATCCCAGGTCCTTGAAAGGTGCGACTTATGCGGTGCTCTCCGTGGGTTCGGAAATCGAAGCGGAAATCAAGAAGGTAAAAAGATGAGAGAAAAAGTCGATTATTTCTACGACCTCTTCGACGAAGCGGCGATGCTTCATTATGAGGCCTTGGGTCTGAAATACCTGGACGCCTTTGTCAAGGTCTCGGAAGGGATCCTCAACGGCGAGATCGACAGGCGCTTTTCCGAGGAGGACGCTGAACGGCTGCGGAAGATATACGAGGAGATCGAAACTACCTCCTTTTACAACGAAGAAATCCGGCTCGCGCTGGAACTGCTGCTCGTGAAGGGCTTCAAGCACGAAAACCTTCCCCTGGATCTCCTGACCCCGGATTCCGTCAACTACCTTTTCGCGCGGATCATCTCCGGACTCTTTCCGGGCGACAAAATCACGATTTTGGATACCGCCCTGGGGACGGGGAACCTCCTTGCGGCGGTGAACAACAACATCGAGAACGAGACCGAACTCTTCGGAATCGAAAGGGACGAACGCCTCGCCAGAATCGCCTGTCTGGCCGCGGACCTGCAGGGAGCGGAGATCACCTGCTATTGCCAGGACGCGCTCAAGGACGTCTATGAGGCGGTGGACGTCGTGATTGGCGACATCGACGGGTATGAGCTTCCGGACGGGCTCCTGCTCGAAGACGAGCTGTATGGGCACGGCGTCAGGTATTTCCCCTACCTTTTAATCCACAGGCGGCTGAAGAACATCAAGCCCGGGGGCTTCTTCGTTTATCTCGTCAACAACGATTTCTTCCAGAAACCGAAGAGTGAGGTTTTCAAAGCCCATCTGGAAGAAGAGGCGAGTCTTCCCGGACTGATCATGCTGCCGCGGACGATCGTCCAGCCGGGGCATCCGGGAAAGAGCATCCTGATCGGAAAGAAGGCGCGGGGCGCTTCGCTTTCGCTTTTGGAGATTCCCGATTTCAAAGAGGAGACGCTGAAGAAAATCTTCGGAAAAATAGACATCATGATCAAAACTATAGCGGAGGAATAAGAAATGTTTAAAATCATGGCTGTGAACGCCGGCAGTTCTTCATTAAAATTCAAGTTGTTTCAAATGCCGGGAGAAGAAGTGATTACGGAAGGGATTGTAGAAAGGATCGGGGCGAAGGACGCCTATTACACGATCGTCGCGAACGGGGATAAGATCAAGAAGGTCCTGCCTGTGGAGAACCACAGCGTCGCCGTCCGTCTGGTTCTGGACGACCTCGTCGCCAGGGAGATCGTCCGCGACCTCTCCGAAATCAACGGCGTCGGCCATAGGATCGTGCAGGGTGGAAGTTATTTCCCTGATTCCGTTCTGATTGACGATGACGTGATCGAGAAAATCGGGGAACTCGCCGCGATTGCGCCGCTCCACAACCCAGCCCACCTAATCGGAATCAAAGCTTTCATGGAGGCGCTGCCGGACGTGCCGAACGTCGCGGTCTTCGATACCTCCTTCCATCAGACGATGAGCGAAGAAACCTTCATGTATGCCATCCCCTATGAATGGTATACGAAATATAAAATCCGGAAATACGGAGCCCACGGCACCAGCCACAAGTACGTCGCGATGAAAGCCGCGGAAATCGTCGGCCGCCCGCTCGAAGAACTTAAGATCGTCACCTGCCATCTGGGGAACGGCGCTTCCCTCGCCGCGATCAAGGGCGGAAAATGCGTCGACACCTCGATGGGTCTGACCCCGCTTGAGGGAATTCCGATGGGGACCAGGAGCGGGAACATCGACCCCGCCATCGTCGGCTTCATCAGCGAAGCGGAGGGGCTCACGGCCAAGGAGATTGTGGAAATTTTGAACAAGAAGTCCGGTTACCTCGGCGTTTCCGGCGTCTCCAACGATTCCCGTGATCTGGAAGCGGGAATGGCCGCGGGCAACAAGCGCTGCAAACTCGCCTTGGACATCCAGTCCAAGCGGATCGCCGACTACATCGGCAGTTACTATGTGCTGCTTGAAGGCATCGACATCATCGTCTTCACGGCGGGAATCGGCGAAAACAGCAGCCGCTGCCGGCGGGACGTGCTGAACAGATTGAAAGTTTTGGGTGTAGAAATCGACGAAGAGGCGAATACTAGACAGCGGGAAATCGTGGAGATCACCACGAAGAACTCGAAAATCAGGGCATTCGTCATTCCCACGAATGAGGAATTGATGATCGCCCGGGACACTGTCAGAGTCGCCGGATTATGCACAGAATAAAGAGATTATTTGCAGGCATTACATTAACCATCATAATCGCAATCAGCGGTTGTTCCGGCAATGCACGAGACTTCGATGCTTTTACGGAACAACTTTTTTTTGCATTTGTCTCCTCCCCCATGGAAGCGAATTTCCTGGTGAAGGATGCGGAAGCGCACGGTTTCGCCGAACTCGCCGTCGAACCACTTTCCTTCTCCGAAGAGGAGTGCCGGACTTATTACCGGAAACTGAAAGAAGTCCGGGCTGAACTTCAGGGTTTCAACTACCGAAGGCTGGACGATTCGCGGCGGCTCACCTACAGGGTGGTCGCGGATTATCTCGACTCCCTTCTCGCCTTTGAGGATTTCCTCTATTATGAAAGGCCCCTCGGGAGCTTTCTGGGCTACCAGGCGCGGCTTCCGCTTCTGCTTTCGGAATACCATTTTTACACGCGCCGGGACATCGAAAACTACTTCGCCTACTTGGAGGCGACGAAAGAATCCTTCAAGAACATCATCGCCTTCGAAAAGAAGAAGGCCGCCCTCGGTTTCGGAATGAGCGATTGGATGATTGAGGGGATTATCAGGCAATGTCGGGATTTCCTTTCCGAAAAGGAGTGCTTTCTGATTCCGGTGTTCGAAACGAAACTGGAGGAGGTTGTTTTCCTGTCCCTCGATGAAAAACGCCTCCTGGAGAAGGAACACCGGCGCCTGATTGAGAAAAACTTCCTGCCGGCCTACAGGTGGCTTGTGAAAGAGTTGGAGAATTTGAAAGGAAAGGCGGAGAACGGAATGGGACTCGCCCATTTCGAGCAAGGAAAGGAATACTACCAGGCGCTCTTCCGGAAGGCGAGCGGAACGCTGATGGAGGTTCCGGAAGCCTATCGGTACCTGGAAGAGAAACTCGAGCTGGGGATGGAGAAACTGAGACGGCTGCTCCGTGCGAGGCCGGAGTTGGTTTTTGAATTGGGGACTTTGCAAATCTTTCCCGATTCGGGCTACCAGGAAATCCATGTTTTTCTGCGGGGCGCTTCCGCCCGGGATTTTCCGGAAATCGGCGAAGTCGATGTCAGAATCGAGGACATCCACGAGTCGCTTGCGGAGAATTCATCGCCCGCGATGTATTTCCTTTCACCGATTGACGCCGAGGTGGAGGAAGTGATCTATGTGAACGGAAAACTCTTCCGGGAGCGGCCGGCCTACGCCTTCTTCACGCTCGCCCACGAAGGCATTCCCGGGCACCTTCTTCAGCACGCCGTCCTGAAGAACGGAAGCCTTCCGAAAGTTCGGAAGATTCTGGACTATCCCGCCTATTCGGAAGGCTGGGCGACGTACGTGGAAACCTATGTCGGGAAATACCTGGAATCGGACCAGGACCTCATCGCCCTCTACCATCTGAACGACGAACTCACCTACACCGTGCTTTGCCTCGGGGACATCGGAATCAATTATTTCGGCTGGACCTTGTCAGAATTCCAAAACTTCCTCGGCACTTACTTCACCTTGACCGAAGCGGAAGGGGAGGATCTCTACCGGCGCCTGATCGAAATCCCCGCGAATTACCTTGAGTATTATTTCGGATACCATCAGCTGCTGGACCTGAAAGAGGAGTTCCTTAAAAAAGCGGAGAAACAGGGACTGAACGACTCCCACTTCCACAAATTCTACCTCGAGACCGGCCCCGCCCCCTTCTACATCCTTCGAGAAGAAATCGACAGATACCTTGCCGACCGAACCAAGCGTTCGGTTTTTTTGTTGACGAAAAGCGGAAGGCTTTTTCTAATATATTGGCGGAGGTCGATTATGAAAAGATTTGTTTTGTTGGTCCTCATCCTCGCGTTTCCGGTAGCGGTCTCGGGCAAGACGATCGTCACCACCGAAAACCTTCTGGATGACTGGGCTCTGGAAGAAGAAAATCTCATCCTCTCGGGAGAAAACGTCGATTGGACGGAAGAAGGGGTGTACCATGCGGACTATTATGATCCGGGCATCAGGACGGAAATTAGACGGGACGTCATCGTCACCAACCGGGAGGTTTTGAAAAAAGGCTTGAGTTTTTTTACGGAGAAGTGGACCGCCGACCTTCCCGGGGTGCGGGCGAACGGGTTCCTCCCCCTTTCCGACGGGGACTTCTTCATCTACGGAAATGTCTGGACGGGAGAAGCCCCTTATCAGACCCAGGACGAATATGTCTTCGCCTACCTTGCCTATTTTGAAAAGGGCTTGAAATCTTGGGAGCGGATCTTCGATTCCGGGCATTACGGGTCGTTCACGGATGCGTGCCTCACGGAGAACGGAATCGCCCTCATCGGCCAAAAGGACCGGGAAGGCCAGGGCAAGAACATTGTCATCTATGAGGTCGCCCGGGACGGGGAAATCCTCTTCCATAAGGAGTTTTTCGGAAGCAGGGACGACCATGGAATCAAAATCGCCTACCACAAGGGGAAGTTCCATTTCCTCGCCGTGACGATGTCGGACGACATCGATTTCCGGTATTCGGAGGACCGGGACATTTTCCTCGGGCGCTTGGACAGGGACCAGACCGCGGATTTCTACCCCTTGAATTTCGAGGGCAGGGACGAGGCCTTGGATGCAGCCTTTTCCGACGGGAATTTCTACATCGCCGCCAAGTTTGACGCGGACGGAAGCGGGGACTTGAAACTCGTCACTTTCGATAAATTCATGGCGCCCAAAACTTTCGATTTGGACAGTTACGGAAAGAATTCCGCTTTCCGGGTCAAAGAAAAGGACGGGAAGATCATGGTTTCCTTCAGGAAGGACGGCAACAAGCTCATGACGGTCACCTTGGACAAGTCCTTCAAACCGTTTTCTGAGGTAAGTTTCGAAGTCACTTCCCTTTTGCTGGATTATGAGGTCCTCTCAGGTTTTGAAACTTATTACGCCCTGCTCACCGCATCTTCCCCAAACGCGAACTTCCAAATCGCAACGAATGAGGGGATTGTTTTTGAAAAACGGATTGCGGGCTTGGAGGAAGTGGTCGGAATCAGCCAGGATCCGGAAGGCAACATCCTCGTCTGCCTCGGGATGGAGGGCGGGGTGGCTGTCCATTCGTTCCAACACTTCCGGATAAAAGAAAACCGCAAAGAAACGGAGGAAGCTTTGTTCACGGAGACGGAGGTTACTTTAAATGGCAAAACCCTGAAAAAAGCACACCATTCCGACGACATTCCGGAAAACCCCTTCGGAAGGTACCAGGTTCTGAACCGCTTTGAAGGCGGAGGGTTCGTGTTCTACCTTGCGGACGAGAGGTATTACCGGGCGCGGACGAACATCAGGAACGGGGAGGTCTACGACCTCGGAGTCCGGGTGTTCTTCAACGGCGAGGGCTACATCAACAACCGCAAGGTCGAAACCGGGGTGCAGATCGATGAGCCCGGGCATTTTCTCTTGGAAATCAGGTCCGAGGAAGAAAGCCACGCCCTGGTTTTTGAGGTCAGGGAACTGAGCGAAAGCGAGGAAGCGGAGAAGTCTTGGGAGGCCATCGTCATCGGAGATGTGGGAGTGAAAGGAACCTCTGAAAAGAAAGCGGGTGTTACGGAGGTTGCCAGACAGCAAGCGCAAGAGCGGGAGAATTTCCTCGTACCCGCAATCATCGTCGGCCTGCTTTTGGGAATAGTCTCCGCCCTTGTAATCGGAAAAGTCACAGGGAGGAAGAAGCATGCTTAGACTCCTGGCTTTGTTCCTTTCCCTGCTTTCCCCGGTCGCTTATCAGGAAATCACCGCGGAAGTTAAGGAGACGGTTCGCGACGAGCGGGGCGGCTACCTGATGGTGGAGGAAGAGGACCGCTTTTTTCTGAAAAAGGATGATTCCTCCTGGCGGGTCGAACTTCCGAAAGCGGAGGAGTGGCTTGCGGTCCTGAAAGAAGGCAACTACCTTTACCTCCACGCTTCGGATGCGGGCTGGCAGGCCGAGGAATACAACCCGCAAGGTAAACCCGTCCATTCCGGAACTCTCATCGCGGAGCCGTTAACTTTAAACTGCGCCCTTTATTCGGAAGGATTGATTCTTGTTGGCGGGATTTCCGCCTACCGGGGTGAACCCTTCATTTCCGGGCGGGGGGATCGAAATGGCGAGGATGCGATCGTCCTCCGTCTCGGTGCGGACTACCAATTGGAGGACTTTCGGATTTTCGGAGGTTACCGGGATGAAAGTTTTTATAGGATCATCCCCGGGGAGGACTGTTTCTTCGCGGTGGGGAGGAAGGATCCGGAAAGCGGGGGCGATTTCGGAAACGGCGGGAAAACCGCGGATGCGCTGTTCGTCGCGAAACTGACGGCGGATCTCGAACTGTCCGATTACCTCATCCTGGGATGCGACGGCGATCCCCTTGCTTTCGCTTTTTACAAGGACTTCCTCTATCTCGCCCTTCCCGACCGCCTCTATAAGTTCGACGGCGAACTGAACATCGTCTTGAAAAGGAAATTTTCGAAAGATTACCACGCCGCCCTGATGGCCGCCTTCAATAAATGCGTATTCTTCGGGGACGGGGAAATCCTGCTTGTCGACATCCTCGATTTCCAGACTGAACCGATAACCTCCGGTTGCCTTTCCTCTGATTCCGAAATCAGCATCTTTTCTCATTCCGCATATGTCGGAAAGCTGAAATACGACCTCGCCTGCCTGGAAGATTTCCTCGTCTTCCCGGAATACCGTCCCGAAATTCCAGCGAAGCGGTCGGTTTGGACATTGTTCGGGGAAGCGGAATACCTGGAGGATGCCGCGGAGCCCAGCTTCGATCCCCAGGTGCACGGGGAATACCTTTTTGAATTCCGCTTCAAAAGCCCCTCGGACATCCTCTTTTCCGTTTCCAGAAGAATCAGCGTCCCTCTGCGCTGCAATGTGAGCCCGGGCGGGATCTATCCGGTCGGGTACCGGCTCCAGTTTTCGGGATACGGGGAATTGGACGGCAGGGGCGTCCTCAATAACCATGTCCTGGACAAGGAGGGCAGCCATCGGCTGGTCCTTTGGGACAACGCCCACCAAGCCACGGAGATTGAGTTCACGGTCGCTGCAGCCCAGATTTTCTTTTCGGAAAACCCGGAAGTGTCCTGGGATTGCGAAGCACAGGCGGGGGAACCGTTCTTTTTGGAAATCGGCCTTTCCGGCGTCGGGAAGAGGGTCCTGAAGGCGGTCGTCGTGAACGGCGAGGAGGTCACCAACCTCCTTTACAATCCCGAAACCGGAATCCTCACCGTGCCCTTGGAAACAGACGGGGTCGGAGTCAAGCATTTCCATCTGGAGAAACTGCTCTACCTGGAGGACGGGTTGCTGCTCAATGTACCGCTCTCGCGGCTTGTCAACGTGAACGCGCTCTCACCCTCTCCTTCAGTCGCCATAAGCCAGGTTTCCGGCTTGGAGTATGAAGCGGAAGTTTCCTCCGGGGAAGCGCTCCGCCTGCTGGAAGTGGTCGCCTCCCGCGGCGGGGAAGAATTCCGGAAGGTCTTCCCCTTGGGAACCGGGAACCTCAATTTTGAACTCCCTTCGGGAACCTACGACTTCGAAATCAACCTGCTTTATGACCCGGGAAACAAGAAACTGGAAACCCTACCGCTTTTTACGGGGGTTCTGAAGAGGAACGGAGGCCTGAAGATCGGGGAGGTCAACATCATCCGGAAGACCGGAAGTCTGGAAAAATTCCGGATAGCCCTGTCCGCGGAAGTGGCCCTCCTTTCCGCCCAAGGGAAGACCCTGTACAGCAGAAGCAAAGCGCAACCGTGGCGCCATGTGCTTCTGGGATGTTTGGCGGGAGCCGCTTCCTTCGGCGGAACAATTCTTTTGGTGAAAAGGAAAAAAAGAAAGCGTATCGCAAGTGCCTGAGGGCACTTTTTTTCTTCATCATAAAGTGGTAAAATTTATCGGAATGTGCTATACTATATTAAAATGGTGGCTAGCATGAATTTTGTGAACCTGTATGTGGAAACTGAATACTCCCTGCTGGCAAGTCCGCTGCGGCTCAAGGACCTGGTGAAAAGCGCGAAGGAATACGGTTACGACGCCCTCGCCATCACCGACCTGAACAATATGCACGGGGCTTGGAAATTCTACGAGCTTTGTTCCGAAAACGGCATCAAACCGATTATCGGCCTGGCAATCGTGCTGGACTCCGCCGATAATTTTTATAATTCCCTGCTCCTTTATGCGCAGAACGGCGCCGGCTACCGGAACCTTCTGAAAATCGCCAGCCAGGCGAAGATTAAAGGCGGGGTTGGTTTTTCGGATCTGAGGGGCCGGACTTCCGACCTGATTGCGGTGCTCCCGGGCGACGAGAGCGAAATCGTGAAGTTGGTCATGGAGGGAAGCGAGGAAAGGGCTGCGGAACTTGTTTCCAAATACAGGGAGGTCTTTCGGGAAATCTGCTTGGGGCTCGATGTGCAAAGCGAAACCGGGAGGCGGAACCTGGAAAAATGCCTCGCTTTCGGGCGGGCCCAAGGGCTCAGGCCGGTCGCGCTCCACAAGACCGTCTACCTCAGCCCGGACGACCTCGAAGCCTACTCCGTTCTCCGCTGCATCGACCTCGGGATGAAGGATTACCTGCCTTCGGAAAAGGAAAGGAACGCCCATTTGCTCAGCAAAGCGGAAGGGATCCGTCAATTCCGGGACCATCCCGAGCTTCTCGAGGGGACGGAATGGATAAGAGACAATTGCGATGTGAAACTCGGATTCACGGGTTACAAATTCCCCGTCTATCCGGAAGCCAAGGGACAGAGTTTCGCCTATCTCACCGAACTGTGCAAACTCGGTCTTAACAAGCGCCTCCGCGGGAAAAACGTCGATTTTGAGAAATACAAGCAGAGGCTTTTCTATGAACTCGGCGTCATCAATCAGATGGGGTTCAACGATTATTTTCTGATTGTCTACGATTTCATAAAATATGCGAAGAAGAGCGGGATTTTGGTCGGACCCGGAAGGGGTTCCGGACCCGGATCCTTGGTCAGTTATGTCCTGGGAATAACGGAAATCGACCCCTTGGAGCACAACCTCCTGTTTGAAAGGTTTCTGAATCCGGAAAGGACATCAATGCCGGACATCGATACCGATTTTCCGGACAACCGGCGTGACGAAGTGATTGCCTACGTCGCGCAGAAGTACGGAAGGGACCGGGTTGCCCACATCTCCGCCTTCGGAACCTTCGGGGTGCGGCTCGCGCTCAGGGACGCCGCGCGCGTGCTCGACGTTCCCGACGTCGTCCTGAATGAAGTCCTGAAGCATGTGCCGGAGTTCGGGGGAACCCTGGCGGAATCAATCGCGGAAAGCGAGATGCTGCAGCGGTTGATTTCCGAGAACGCGCAGGTTTCGGAATTGGTCAGAATCGCGGGCAAACTCGAAGGGCTGCCCCGCCACATCACGACCCACGCCGCCGGCATCATCATCGCCGACAGGGATTTGACCGAGTACACGGCGGTGCAGATGGGAGTGGACAATCTTTACCAGACCCAGTTCGAGGCGACCGATCTGGAAAAAATCGGGCTCGTGAAGATGGATTTCCTCGGCATCAGGAACCTCACGATCATCAGCGAAGTCGCGGAGATGGTCCGGCAGGAAAACCCGGAATTCGACCTGCGGAAGATTCCGATGGACGACGCGGCGACTTACAGGATGATTGCGGAAGGGGACACGGACGGCATCTTCCAGCTGGAATCTTCGGGGATGCGGAATGTCCTCAGAGGCCTCAAGACCAGCGAGTTCAACGACATCGTGAACGCGAACGCATTGTACCGGCCCGGTCCGCGCGACATGATCCCAAGTTTCATCAAACGGAAGTTCGGGGAGGAGGAGATCGACTACCTCCATCCGGATTTGCGGGAGATTTTGGAACCGACCTACGGAATTATCGTCTACCAGGAGCAGGTCATGCTGATTGCCCAGAAATTTGCGGGCTATACCCTCGGCATGGCGGACATCCTCAGGCGGGCAATCTCCAAGAAAAACGAGGAAGTGATGACCGCGGAAAGGGAACGTTTCGTCGCAAACGCGGTTAAGAAAGGTTATGATTCCGAGGTCAGCAACAAGATCTACGATTACATCGTCAAGTTCGCTGCCTACGGCTTCAATAAAAGCCATTCGGTTGCCTACTCGCTTATCTCCTACCAGATGGCTTATCTGAAAAGGAATTACTACACGTACTTCATGTCGGTGCTGATGACGAACAGCATCGGAAGCGTGGGTCTGATCAGGAATTATCTTTCCGACTGCCGGAAAAAGAGGGTGAGGGTGTATCCGCCTTCCGTGAACAAGAGCGAAGACAGGTTCGTCGTGAAGGATGGAGGGATCTATTATTCCCTCCTCGGCGTCCAGAACGTCGGGGCTACGACGCTCAGGAACTTCCTTGAAGAAAGGAAGAAGAACGGTCCCTTCAAGACTTACGACGAGTTCGTCGCCCGTACCAAGGAGATTCTGAACAAGAGGATTGTGGAATACTTGGTTTGGGCCGGGGCCTTGGACGAGTTTGGGCTGCCCCGGAAACAGATGGTCCTGGAATACGAGAACAGTCTGAGCCTCGCTACTTTCGCGCCCTTGGTCGGGGAAAACCTGATCGAGCGGGCTTTTTCCGACGAGGAATACAACTTCGAGGAGCTTTCCATGTACGAACGGGAAGCTTTGGGGTTCAATCTCAAATACAGCCTCCTTTCCCGCTATCGCGGCTTCGCCCGGAAGGCGGGAGTGGTTCCAATCGCGCGGATGCGGAACGGATATAACAGGCTCCTCTTCACGATCAAAAAACTGAGAAGAATAACGACGAAAACGAATAAAGAAATGGCGTTCCTGGAAATAAGCGACGATTCCGATGAAGCCGAAGCGGTCCTGTTTCCTGATTCCTACGCCCTGTTCAAATACCAACTGGAACCGAACGGGATTTATCTGGGAGAGGGAAATGCGGAGGAAAGGAACGGAAAATTGCAATTCATCATTAAGAAACTAAAACTATTGAAGGATATAGACATAAGTAAGAGGGAATGAACATGATTAGAACGATTGCGGTATTGACTTCCGGAGGAGACGCTCCGGGAATGAACGCGGCCATCCGTGCGGTTGTTCGGACCGCTCTCACCAAGGGCTTGAGGGTGTTCGGCGTCCAGGATGGTTATTTGGGACTCTTCAAGGGCGAAATGCAGGAACTCAAGCGCGGCTCCGTTTCCGAGAAACTTGGACAGGGCGGAACGTTCCTGGGGACGGCGCGCCTGGAGGAGTTTGCGGATGTGGAAGTGCAGAAAGTGGCTTTGAGAAATCTGAAAATCTACGGAGTCGACGCCTTGGTCGCAATCGGCGGGGACGGGACCTATAGGGGCGCTCTCGCCTTAAGCAAACTCGGACTTCCGGTCGTGACGATTCCGGGAACAATAGACAACGACATCGGAGGAACCGATTACACGATCGGTTTCGACACCGCCTTGAACACAATCATCGAAGCTGCGGACAAGCTCCGCGACACATCCAACAGCCACAGGCGGGTGAGCATCATCGAAGTCATGGGCAGGCATTGCGGAGACATCGCGGTCTGGACTTCGATCGCCTGCGGGGCCGAGGTCTGCATCACCGAGGAGACCGGTTACGATCTGGAAGCGGTTCTTGCGAACATAAGGGAGGCTGCCAAACACAAACGGCATGCGATCGTGGTGGTCGCGGAGAACATCGTGGACATCGAAGAACTGGCCAAGGAGATCACCAAGAAGACGCCTTTTGAAGCCAGGGCGACGGTTTTGGGTCATGTCCAAAGAGGTGGAAGTCCGACGGTCCGCGACCGTGTCCTCGCGTCCGAAATGGGCGTGAAGGCGGTCGAGGCCCTGCTTGCGGGCGAGACCGCCCATTGCGTTGCTTCCGTGAACAACCGGATCATCACGATGCCGATTGAAGAGGCTCTCCAGAAGAGCACCAGGGAAGACACCTTGAGAAAATACGAAGTTTTCAAAATGCTTTGGTAGAAAGAAAGGATTGCATCATGGACAAGAAGAAAACCTGTTATGTGACGACGCCGATCTATTATGCCAGCGGGAACGTCCACATCGGCAACTCCTACACGACCATCGTCTGCGACGCTTTCGCAAGATTCCACAGGCTCATGGGATATGACACGCATTATCTCACGGGAATGGACGAGCACGGGCAGAAGATCGAAAACGCCGCCAAGGCCTTGGGTCGGGATCCGCAGGACCACGTGAACAGGATTGCGGAAGAGACGAAGGCGCTTTGGAAGGAACTGAACATCACTTACGATGATTTCATCCAGACGTCGGAAGAGCGTCACGTGAAGGTCGTGCAGAAGATTTTCGAAAAACTTCTCGCCCAGGGCGACATCTACCTCGGGCATTACGAGGGGGACTACTGCCTTTATGACGAGGCTTTCATCACGAAGACCCAACTCAATCCCGACGGCACCTGCCCGGACTGCGGCCGGCCCACGACGAAGGTCAGGGAGGAATGCTATTTCCTCAATCTGAAGAAATACCAACAGAAACTCCTCGACCACATCAAGGCGAATCCGGATTTCATCCAGCCGGAGACGCGCAGGAATGAGGTTGTGAGTTTTGTTGAAAGGGGACTGGAGGATTTGGCGATTTCCCGGACCACTTTCAAATGGGGAATCCCCGTTCCGAGCAACCCCAAGCACGTCATCTATGTCTGGATCGACGCCTTAAGCAACTACATCTCCGCCCTCGGCTACCTTTCCCCGGACGATTCGCTTTACCGGAAATACTGGGTCGAAGGGGACGAGGTCGTCCATGTCATCGGCAAGGACATCCTCAGGTTCCATGCCGTTTATTGGCCGATCATGCTCATGGCCTTGGGCGTCCCGGTCAGGTTCAAACTCTACGTCCACGGCTGGGTCCTGATGAAGGAAGGAAAGATGTCCAAGTCGAAGGGCAACGTCATCTACCCGCGGGACGTGACGCAGCGCTACGGTCTGGATCCGCTCCGCTATTACCTGTTGCGGGAGATGCCGCTCGGAAACGACTGCATTTTCTCCTATGACAAGTTTATCGAAAAATACAATGTCGACCTCGCGAACGATCTGGGGAACCTCGTCAGCCGGACGATCACGATGATCAACAAATACTTCGGCGGCGTTGTTCGCAAACCCGAAAAGGATTATTTCCCGGAGGACGGGGATTTGCGGAAGGTCGCAGAGAAGGCAATCAAGGACTATAAAAAATCCTTCTCCACTTTCCGGATTCAAAACGGCATCATCGCCGTCTGGGATCTGGTCAGTCGCAGCAACAAATACATCGACGAAACCATGCCCTGGGCTCTCGCCAAGGACGAAGGGAAAAGGCAGGAACTCGCGGATGTGATGTACAATCTTTATGAAAGCCTGCGCCTGATCGCGTTGATGCTTTCACCCGTGATGCCTGATTCCGCGGAAAAAATCCTGAAGGAACTGGGGCTTGAGCTTGCCGATTTTTCCGCCCTGAAGTTCGGACTCACCGAGGAGGGGAAGGTTGCGGAAAAGGTCGCACCCCTCTTCCAGAGGTTGGATGTGGATGCGGAAATGAAATACCATGAAAGGAACGGTGAGGAAGAAGTGAAAGCGGAATTCAAACCGGAAATCACGCTTGCCGACTTCAACAAACTCGACCTCAGAGTCGGCGAGGTTTTGGCCTGCGAGAAGGTGAAGGATGCGGACAAACTCCTCCAATTGCAGGTGAAGGTGGCGGGCGAAGTCAGGACGATTGTTTCGGGCATCGCCTCTTCCTACCGTCCTGAAGAATTGGTCGGCAAGAAAATCGTGGTCCTCGCCAACCTGAAACCGGTAAAAATCAGAGGGATTCTGTCCCAAGGAATGCTTCTCACCGCGGAAAGCGCGGGAAAACCGCTCGAAGTCTTGGAAGTCTTCAAAAACGATTCTGACGCAAGGATTGGCTGACGATGTCGCTCCCAACCACTGGTTTCTTCATCCCCGTCATCATTCTGCTCGGAATCGCCTGCTTGACCAGCATCCTCATTTCCGCGCTGAAACTGAAATTCCTTCCCGTGTTTGCGGTTGAAATCTTTGTCGGAATCGCCATTTCCGCCTGGTTCAACAAGTTCATCGTCGAAATGAACCTGTCCACCATCGTCGACGGCATTTATGTGCTGGGCCTTTCGATGCTGATGTTCTTCAGCGGCTATGAAGTCGATTTCGAGGACTTCAAGGATTTTGACCTCAACCAAGACAACGACTGCAAAACCTGCAAGAATCGCCGTTGCCGGCGTTGCAAACACATAAACACCTTCAGGACCGTCATCCTGATCACGGTCCTGACCTACGTCGCCTCTTTGATCGCGGCGGTTGCGATGACCCCCTTCATGGAAGAAAGAAAAGCCATCGGCATCATTCTTTTGACCTTGCTTTTCGCTTCCACGTTCGCCGGTTTCGTCGTGCCGATCCTCGGCAATGAAGGGCTCCATGGAACCACCATCGGCAAAATCCTTTCCGCAATCGCCAACCTTTCGGAGGCGCTTTCGATCATCTTTCTGACTGTCTTGATGATGGTGATCGACATCGAAGCGAAGTACTGGCTGATGCTCCTCACGATTGTTCTGGTTTTCGTCTGCTTCCAGATTTTCGGAAAGCTTTCGATCGGAAAGCGGATCGGGAGGATTGCGGAAGGGGTGGACCATCTAGCGACCAGGGTCATCATCGTTCTGATTCTGTTATTGGTCCTGCTCTCCGACTTTTCCGGCGGGGAGTACATCTTCGGCGCCTTCCTCGCGGGGATGATCGTCCGTCAGGCGAAGTTCTCCAAGAACGTCATCCGCGGCATGGAGCAGATCATCTACGGTGTCTTCACCCCGATGTTTTACATCATCGTCGGCACGAACATAAACATTGTGGAACTGTTTTCCCACCCTTCTTCATTTTTGCTGGTCGCGCTGATTTTCGCCTGCCTTCTGCTCGTCGAGGCGCCGATGTTTATCCTTTTGAAATGGTTCCGACTGAACACGGTCCTGCCTTCGATCGTGCTCATGGCTTGCACGGTGGTCGTTCCCATCGCGGTCGTGCACATCGGCGGGGAGCACGGACTCGGGATCTTTTCCCAGCAGTTCTCGCAGTGCCTGATCCTGGCCTCCCTCTTGGTCTGCATCATCGGCTCGATCCTTTTCGAAATCAACTTCCCCTTCGGGAATTTCCGCCACGGAGTGAAAGAGGTGGCTTCCGAATAATATGTTCAGACTATCCAATGCGAAAAAGCGGAACATCAGGGTCATCGCCGGCATGGTGAGCGGTTCGGTCATTTACTGTCTCGGCGTCGTCTGGTTCCTTGATTTGGGGCAATTCTACGCCGGAGGAGTCACGGGGTTCTCGCAGCTCCTCTCCAATTTCCTCGCCCTTTTCGATATCCGAATCAGCAAATCGATCTTCATCGCGCTTTTGAACATTCCCCTTTTCATCATCGGCTGGAGGGGAGTGAGCAAAAGATTCGCGATCCTGAGCGTCTGCTCGGTCGCTCTCCAGGCGGCCCTTATCGCCGTCCTCGAACATTTCGCCTCCATCGGGTTCAACCCCTTCCAGAAGGTCTTCTTGGAAAACGGGGAAATGAGCCCTGGAACCTACCTCACTTTGGCGGTTTTGGGCGGCCTCGTCACCGGCATCGGTTCCGGAATCAGCCTCCGGAGCGGGGCTTCGACCGGAGGGATGGACATCGTGAGCCAATACTTTTCCTTCAAGAAAAGCATCCCCTTCACGACCTTCTCCCTCGCGGCCGACGGGACAATCATCATTCTTTCCGCTTTCGTCGGAAATCTCAGGACCGCTGTCTATACAATCATCCGCCTCATCATCACTTTGCTTGTCTTGGACAAGATCCACACCATCTACAAATACATGCGCGTGGAAATCATCACCGCGAAAGGCGAAGAGATGCGGAGCGCCCTGCTTGCCAACTTCAACCACGGCGTGACCATCTACCGGGCGGTCGGGGGCTACACCGGACAGGAACGCACCGTCCTGGAGTCCGTGGTCTCGAGCTTCGAGGCCGAGGAGTACAAGAACCTCGCCCTGAAGATCGACAGAAACGCCTTCATCACCTTCACGGCAATCAAACAGGTATACGGACTGTTCCATCGGAACGTAATCACATAAATGGGGGACGAACAATGAACAAAGAAGTTTTGGAAAGAATCCGGCAATTCACCAAAGAAAGGAACTGGGAACAATACCACACCGGGGTGAACCTCGCCAAATCCTTGATCATCGAGGCCGCCGAACTCCTGGAACTCTATCAATGGAGCGAGGAAACGGAGAAGACGGAAGCGCTGAAAGAGGAAATCGGGGACGTACTGATTTATGCGATAATGCTCGCCGACCATTACGGGTTCAACGTCGATCAGATCATCCTGGAGAAGATGGAGAAGAACGAACGGAAATATCCTGTCTCCAAGGCTTATGGGAAAAGCACCAAATACAATGAACTCTAGGCTTGCCAGAGAATTCTATGTGAGAAAAGCGACCGAGGTCGCGAAAGACCTTTTGGGAAAAGTGATTTACAGGATAAGGGGAGAAGCATACCAAAGGTTTCGGATCGTGGAGACGGAAGCGTACTGCGGTCCGGAAGACAAAGCCGCCCATTCCTACGGAGGAAGGCGGACCAAGCGGACGGAAGTGATGTACAGGGAGGGAGGACACCTCTATGTCTATTTCGTCTATGGGATGCACCACATGTTGAACATCGTCGCGAACAAGGAGGGGATCCCGGAAGCGGTCCTGATCAGGGCGGCTGAACCTTTGAATCTGGAAGCGGACGCCTCCGGTCCGGGAAAACTCTGCCGCGCCCTGGGCATCACGCTCGCCCATTACGGCCTGGATCTTTGCCTGAGCGAAGAAGTGTTCCTTGTGGACGAGGGGTTCAGGCCGGAAGGAATCGTCGAGACGACGCGGGTGAACATCGAGTACGCGGAAGAGGACAGGTTCCGCCCCTGGCGGTACTACATCGAAAATAATCCTCATGTCTCCCGAAAATGAAAAAATAGGGTGATTTTTCTTGACTTTTTTCCCTATTTGATGTAGTATATTCAAGGTACTCCCACGATTAGCCCTGTTATCAAGAATCCCACGCTTGATATGAAATCATCAGGAGGAAAAAATGAGCAAAACTTATATGGCAAAAGCCCAGGATATCGAAAGAAAATGGTATCTCGTCGACGCGACCGACATGGTTCTCGGTCGTCTTTCGACGGAAGTTGCGAGCATCCTGCGCGGCAAACATAAACCGACATTCACGCCCCATGTCGACTGCGGGGATTATGTGATTATAGTGAATGCGGAAAAGGTTGCGTTTACCGGAAAAAAACTCGACGAAAAGATTTATTTCCGTCACTCCGGTTATCCCGGCGGACTGAAGAGCAGGACGGCGAAAGTAATGCTGGAACTTCAGCCCGAAAAAGTGTTGGAAAAAGCGATTCGCGGTATGCTCCCGAAGAACAGACTTGGAGAACAAATGTATCGCAAACTCTTCGTTTATGCGGGACCCGAGCATCCGCATCAAGCGCAGAAACCCGAAGTGTTAGATCTTAGAGGCAAGGAGGAATAATCGATGGCAAAAGTTCAATATTACGGAACGGGAAGACGGAAGAGCGCCGTCGCCAGGGTTCGCCTGGTTCCCGGAACCGGAAAAATCACCATCAACAACCGCGACTTTGTTGACTACATTCCTTCTGCCGCGACACGTCTGGACGTTCTGCAACCGCTCAATCTGACCAACACCGCTACCAGCTACGACGTAATCGTCAAAGTCGACGGCGGCGGCATTTCCGGACAGGCGGGAGCGATCCGCCACGGAATCACCCGGGCGCTGCTTCAGGTCAATCCGGATTTCCGGCCGACGTTGAAGAAAGCTGGTTTGGTCACCCGCGACCCGAGGGCCAAAGAACGCAAGAAATACGGTCTCAAAAAAGCTCGTCGCGCACCGCAATACTCGAAACGTTAAGAAATGGAAGCAAGCATTTGGCTTGCTTTTTTTTGACTAAGGAAGGGATTTTTTAAGAAATACCTAAGTTTTTCGTGTATAATAAAACAAGAGGTGGTAATATGAAGATATTGGTGGTCGAAGACGACAGGAACCTGAACGAGAGCATCTGCGATTCCCTTTCGGAACTTGCTGACGTGCAGGGCGTCTACGACGGGGAGGAGGCGCTGTTCCTCTGCGAACAGAACATTTTCGACCTCGTGATCCTCGACATCATGCTGCCGAAAATCGACGGCTTCACGATTTTGGAAAAACTGCGCAAATTCTCCAACGTTCCCGTCCTGATTCTGACGGCCAAGGATTCGATTGAGGACAAAGTCAGGGGCCTGAAACTCGGAGCGGACGACTACCTGACGAAGCCCTTCTACAGGGACGAACTCCTGGCCCGGACGGAAGCGCTGCTGCGGCGCTACAACAACAATTTCTCCGGTCTTCAGCTCACCTTCAAGGAGATGAAGTTCGACCTTGCGCATAAGAGCGTCTTCATCAGGGGCGAAAAACTGGAAGTCTTCGGAAAAACCTACGACATCCTCGAATATCTCGTCCGGAACAAGGAAATCATCATCCCCAAGGAACAACTCTTCAACAGGGTCTGGGGCTTCGATTCCGACACGATCTGGAGCGTCGTGGAGGTCTACGTGAGCAATCTCCGGAAGATTTTGAAACAGTACGATTACCATAAATACCTGAAAACGATAAGGAACGTCGGTTATATGTGGACCGAGACGGAAGAGTGACATGACGAGCGACAGAAAGAAAGTCAAAAACCAAAGGAACCGGATCATCATCATCCAATTCCTCAGCTTCGTCCTCCTTTTCATCTTCCTCGGCATCTTCAATTTCATCCTGGTCAACATGTTCTTTTTCCGGGAAGTGAACCGGGAGATGGCGGAGTTCCGGGAGATCGTCCGGGAGAACATCCTGGAGAACGATGTCAACGGGAAGATCCGGATTTCGGTCAGTCCCCGGACCAACGCAAGAATTTTTGCGATTTATTATGATGCGGAGGGGAACGTCCTTGACTACGACCACGTGCTTTTGGATTTTTTTGGTGAGGATGCGGATGAATACCATCCGGAATCATACGGGCAGATGATTTTTCAGTTCCAGAAGGAGCTGGAATGGAATCTGGAGACGCTGGTGGATGAGGAGACCTATCATTTCCGGACCTTGTCCTTCCCAGTTGACAACCCCAACGCCCCGCACGTGAAGGCATGCAAACTTTTGATCATGGTGAACGGCGAAGTGAAATCGCGGAACCTCGTCATCCGCATCTATTTCCTCTCCTCCCTCTTCATGTTCATCTTCGCTTTCCTGGCGAGTCTCTACTTGAGCGGGATGACGATAAAACCCGTGAGGACCGCCCTGGAAAAACAACTTTCTTTCGTGAGCGACGCTTCCCATGAACTGCGGACGCCGCTTGCGATCGTCAGGAACAGGTTGGAAAACATCCTGACCAAATCCAACCGCACCGTCTACGAAGTGTCCGACGACATCGCGATCTGTCTGAAGGAGATTACGCGGCTTTCCAAATTGACCAACGACCTCCTGACCTTGTCGCGGAGCGACAGCGAGACGATGCAAATGAAGATCGAGGAGTTCGACCTTCTGGAGTTTTCGAAAGACGTCGCGGTTCCCTTTTCGGAGATGGCGGAAATCCAGAACAAAGTCTTCACCGTGACGGGCGTCAAAACAAGCGTCTCCGCGGACAAGGCAATGATCTCCCAACTTCTGATCATCCTTCTGGACAACGCCCTGAAATACACCGCGGAAGGGGAGAAGATTGAAATCAACGTGGAACCCGCCGGCGGCGAAGCCGAACTAGTCGTCTCCGACACGGGAACGGGAATCGAAGACGAGATCAAACCCTTGGTTTTCGAAAGATTCTTCCGGGCCGACAAGGCGAGGAACCGGGACACCGGGGGCTACGGCCTGGGTCTGGCGATTGCGAAAGTGATTGTTGAACAGCACAAAGGAAGGATCACTCTTGAGGACAACGTCCCCAAGGGCACGAAAATCACGGTGACGCTCCCGAAACTGAAGAAACTTGAAAAAAAATAAATCTCCTTTACAGAGGTTGGCTTCCCGGCTATAATATAGAGGAAAGGAAGCGAGGAAGGATTATGATCAGAGTATACAATTCTCTTACGAAACAATTGGAAGAATTCCGGCCGGTAAAAGAGAAGGAAGTATCAATGTATGTCTGCGGTCCGACCGTCTATGACCGGATGCACATCGGGAATTCCCGGCCGGTGGTGTTCTTTGACACCGTGGCGCGCTTTTTTCGATACCTTGGTTATCAAGTGACCTTCATTTCCAATTTCACCGACATAGATGACAAAATCATCGCCCGCGCCAAGAGTCTGGGAGTGAGCGAAACCGAAGTCAGCGAGCGCTACATCAAGGAAATCCAGGAGACGTACAGGAAACTGAACTGCCTTCCCCATGCCCACAATCCCAAGGTGACGGAGACGATTCCGGAAATCATCGACTTCATAAAACTTCTCGTCAACAAGGGCTGCGCCTATGAAGTTGACGGGGACGTCTACTTTGACGTCACTTCCGCGGATTCCTACGGCGTCCTGAGTTCCCAGACCCTTGAGAACCTGATCAGCGGCGCGCGGGTCGAAGAAAACGAGAAGAAACGCAATCCCGCCGATTTCGCCCTCTGGAAGAAGACGGAAGAGGGCTTGAACTGGGATTCGCCCTGGGGAAGGGGCCGTCCCGGCTGGCACACGGAGTGCGTGGTCATGGTGAACTCCTTTTTCAAAGGAAAGATCGACATCCACGGCGGGGGCACGGACCTGAAATTCCCCCATCATGAAAATGAAATAGCCCAGTCCTTCTGCGCCTACGGCCACATGATCGCCAATTATTGGCTCCACAACGGCCGGATCGACCTGAGCGGGGAGAAGATGAGCAAATCCCTGGGCAACGTCGTCTGGGTCGACGACCTGCTCGAAAAAACTTCGTACCAGGCTTACAGGGTCCTCATGCTCAATGTGCCCTACAGGCAGCCGCTCAATTACAAGGACGAACTTTTGACCCAGGCCGAGGCCGATTACGAGAAGATCAGAAGGGCCTACAACACGCTTTATAGAAGAGTTGAAGAGGCGGGGGAAGGTGCTTTCGCTGAAGATGTGGAAACCGAAAAACTTAAAGAAGATTTCATCGCCGCCATGGCGGATGATTTCAACACCGCGAACGCCCTGACCGCAATCCTCCAGGCTTCAAAACTTGCGAACAAATACACCCGCGACGCGGGCATTTCCCCGGAACGGATGCGTACCCTGTTGAAGGTTTTCGGGGAATTCCTCTGGGTGTTCGGGATCGAAACCGGCGTCCAGCCCTTGACGGAAGAAGAGAAGGATTTGATTGCGAGATACCGCCAAGCCCGGAAGGCGAAGGATTTCGGACTTTCCGACGCTTTGCGGGAAGAAATCTTGAAACGCGGGCTGGAGTTATGAAGCCGGAGATGCTCAACGGGGCGAACCTCGCGTTCATCGGGGACGCCTATTATGAACTCCAAATCCGCAGGCATCTTCTGGAGATGGACATCACGAACCAGAACGAACTCCAAAAGAAGACCTCGGGATATGTCAGCGCGAAAGCCCAAAGCCTGATTGTCTCCAAACTTTCGGATCTTTCTCCGGAAGAAGTTGCGATTTTCAAAAGAGGAAGGAATCATAAATTCCGCGGTTTCCGGAAAAACTTGAACAAAGAGGAATATTTGAACAGCACCGGTTTCGAAGCCTTGATCGGCTACCATTATCTGAAAGGAAACGGGGAGCGCCTGGAAGAACTTCTTAACTTCGCGATCTCCGTCATTGAAACGGAAGGGAACCATGAGTGAAGCGATCTACGGAACCAACCTGATCGTATCCGCGATCCGGCACGGGGCCGAAATCAGAAATCTCAAAATCTACAACAACAAAACCGTCCAGACCTTGGCGGAGGAATACGGAATCAAGTATGAATTCGTTTCCAAGGAGGAACTCAACCGGATCACCCCGAACCACCAGGGGGCGGTTGCGGAAGTGGAGGAGTTCAAGACCTATTCCTTGGAGGAACTGGTTTCCGAAAGGAAGAACCTGATCCTCGTCTTGGACGGCATCGAGGATCCCCACAATCTGGGAGCGATCCTCCGGACCGCCGACGCCGCGCAGGTCGCGGGAATCGTCCTTCCCAAGAACCGGAGCGTCCGTTTGACCGGCACGGTCGCGAGGGTTTCCACGGGCGCGATTTTCACCGTCAAATGCGCGGTCGTGAACAACCTCAACTCCGCCTTGAACAAACTCAAAGAAAGGGGTTATTGGATCTACGGAGCGGAAGCGGTAGCGGAAAGCCGGCCCTACGACGAAGTGGAATACGACAGGAAGACCGTCCTCGTCCTCGGCAGCGAAGGCAAAGGCCTTTCGCGCCTAGTGCGGGAAAGCTGCGATTTCCTCGTGAAGATTCCGCTTTTCGGAACCGTCAATTCGCTCAACGTCTCCGTCGCCGCCGGGATCTTGATTTATCACATCACCAAACACCAGTGAGGGGGAAAATGTACCAGTATAACGATTACGAGTTGTTATACCTGATCAGCGAGCAGGATGAGCTCGCCTTGGACATCATGTACAAGAAATACATTCCCCTGATCAAAGCCCGCATCGCCGCCTTCAGAATCAAGGAATTCAACCGCGAAGATTTTTTCCAGGAAGGTTTGTTCATGCTTCACAAGGCGATATCTACCTATCGCCCGGATTCCGGCAAAACCTTCAACAAATACTTCGACATGATCCTGCAGCGGCACTACATCCAATTGCTCCGGAAGGAAAGCAAACACTTTTACAACGTCGTCCTCACGGATGAACTCGATTACCTGAAAGAAGAAAAAGAAGAAGCGGAAGAAGCCCCCGATTTGGCTTCCCTCCTTTCCTTGTGCCGGTTCAGTCCGTTTGAGAAAAAGGTCCTGGATTTGCGTCTGCGGAATTCGTCCGTTAAGGAGATTACTGCGCTGCTCAACTGCAGTGTCAAGCAGGTTTATGATGCGAATGACCGCATCCGGAGGAAACTCCAGGCTGCCAAAATTTCGCTTGACAGGAAAATCCAAATTTGATAAAATTAAAAGGTGAATCTCAGTGGTTTTATGAGAGAAAAAGTGATTTTAATTTGCGAGGAATGCTTGTCCCGCAACTATACCTTCGACCGAGATAAGATTGCCAATCCCAAGCGAATGGTTCTTCGCAAGTATTGCAAAGTGTGCAACAAGCACACGCTTCACAAAGAGACAAAATAGGAGGAATATACAATGGCTGAAAAGGAAACTAAGAAAACAACGGGCGCTCTGGCCGTATTCACAAAAGAATATAAATACGAAGGATTGATTCTGCTATTCCTCTCCATCATCGCGATTGTGCTCGGAGCGATGGTCTTGATTGGAGAATCCGGTTCCGGAGGTGGTCTCAAGATTAACAGGAACGTGTTCCTGATCGGGGACTATCCGGAAGCGTTCGCTTGGATTTTGGTAATCCTCGGCGTCATGTCTTTGGTTCTTGCCTCCTGGCCCTACATCAAGCCTTCGTTTGCTGAGTTGAAACGGGTCACCTGGCCTACGAAAGGAACGCTCTTCCAGAACACGGCGACGGTTTTTGCTTTCGTTCTGATTTTGGCTCTTTTCTTCCTTCTGTCCGATTATCTCCTGGGTTTCCTCTTGAAATTCTTTGAGTGGCTGGCAGGGAAGATGCCGCTCTGATGCCTATGAACGAAAGAGCTTGGTATGTCGTCCAGACATATTCCGGTTGCGAGAATGCGGTGAAGAAGAACATCGAACGCCGCATTGAATCGATGGATATGTCGGACCTGATCTTCCGCGTCCTGGTTCCGGAGATAAAACAGACAGAAAGAAAAAAGAACGGCGAAATCAAGGAAATCCTGATCAAGCCGTATCCCGGTTATGTTTTCATTGACATGATCGTGACCGACGAGTCCTGGTTCATGGTGCGCAACACACCCATGGTCACCGGCTTCCTCGGTTCTTCCGGCGGTGGCGCCAAACCCGTGCCCCTGACGGATGAAGAGATCACGCCGATTCTGAAAATGTGCGGAATCTCCACCGGCAAGGAATTCTCCGGCAAGGTCGGTGACCGCGTCAGGATCGTGAGCGGGGCCTTCGCGCAGCAGGAAGGGATCATCGATTCCATCGACAACGAAAAAGGAACCCTCCGCGTCCTGGTTTACGCTTTCGGACGCGCGACGCCCGCGGAACTCAATTTCAATGAAGTGACTTTGCTATGAAAACTTCCTCATGGGAAGTTTTTCAATTTTTGAGGGAAATCGATTGACATTTCCCGGGAACAATAGTATAATATACAAGCGTGCAAATTCGCATTACTATTTTATTATTGTGGGAGAAAATTTTTCATTAAGACCACATCACGGACAAAAAGGAGGTGTGTCACGTGGCTGCGAAAAAGAAAGTAGCGAAAGTCGTCAAACTGCAATTACAAGCCGGCAAAGCGACACCTGCTCCTCCGGTAGGACCCAGTCTCGGACAGACGGGAATCAACATCCAACAGTTCTGCATGCAATTCAATGAAAGAACCAAGGACTTGATCGGTTATGTCGTACCGGCGATCATCACGGTTTACGAGGATCGTTCGTTTACATTCATCACAAAAACCCCCCCCGCCTCTGACCTGCTCAAGAAGGCTGCGGGAATCCAAAGCGGTTCTTCGACTCCCAACAAGGTGAAGGTTGCCACAATTTCCAAGGCCAAGATAAGGGAGATTGCGGAAACGAAGCTTCCTGACCTCAATGCTTACTCGGTCGAAGCGGCTATGAAGATCATTGAGGGAACCGCCAGGAACATGGGAATCGCTGTCGAAGAATAACCAATCGGATATTTCACACGAAGTTGTATCATACAACTTAAACTGTGGGAGGATATTCCGTTAAACCACATTTAAGGAGGATAGTCAAATGGCAAAGAGAAGTCGTAAATATCTTGAAGCGGCGAAACTGATTGACAGAACCAAGCGCTATCCGCTTCTGGAAGCAGTCGAACTTGCGAAAAAGACCAACATCGCGAAGTTCGACGCCACCGTCGAGGTCGTCTTCCGTCTGAATCTCGACCCGAGGAAGGCCGAACAGAACCTGAGGGGAGCGATTGTTCTTCCCTACGGTTCCGGTAAATCCCGGACGGTTCTGGTCCTGACCAAGGGCGCGAAGCAGAAGGAAGCCCAGGAGGCCGGCGCCGATTATGTCGGGGAAGCCGAATACCTGGAAAAGATCAAGAACGGCTGGTTTGATTTCGACGTGATCGTCGCGACTCCGGACATGATGCCCGAACTCGGAAAATTCGGTAAGATCCTTGGTCCCAAGGGCTTGATGCCGAACGCGAAGACGGGTACCGTCACGATGGATATCGCCAAAGCGGTCCAAGAAATCAAAGCCGGTAAGGTTGAATACCGGGTGGACAAGACCGGAAACATCCAGGTCATCGTCGGTAAAACAAGCTTCGAAGCGGAAAAGATTGCGGAAAACATCCGCACCGTTTATCAGACGCTCCTGCGCTTGAAGCCGCAGACAGTCAAAGGCGTTTATGTCAAGAACATCGCCATCTCGACGTCGATGAGCCCCGGAATCAAAATCGCTCCGGAATCAATCGCGTAATTTAGGATACAACCATAACAATAAAATAGTTTGCAAATTGCCGTAGACAGTAGGTGCCCAAGGGCTTAATTTCCTACCGAGGTTCAATCAAAAGGAAAAATTGGTGCCTCTTTTCGTCTCGGAAAGAGGTTTTTATTTATCAACACATGGAGGTGAAATTGTGAAAAAAGCGACGATTGCAGTCAAAGAGCAGCAGGTCGCCGAATTGGCGCGGAAGTTTCAGGAATCCGAGTCTTTGGTTTTCGTCGATTATCTGGGCTTGACGGTCGCGGAATTGACTGATCTCCGCAGAAGGCTTTATGAGAAGGGCTGCGATTTACACGTCATCAAGAACAACATTCTGCGCCGCGCCAGCGAACAAGTCGGCTACGATTTGCAAGAGTACTTGGTCGGCCCGAACGCCGTCGCTTTCTCGAAGGATGCGACTTCCGCATCCAAAGTGATTTTCGACTTTCTGAAGGAAAACGACAAACTGGAAGTCAGAGCCGGTGTCGTCGAAGGGAAAGTCATGAACAAGGATCAATTGGCAGTGATTGCGAAATTGCCTGACAGGAACGGCATGATCGCTATGTTGTTGAGTGTATTGCAAGCCCCGATCCGCAACTTGGCTTGCGTTATTAAGGCTGTTTCAGAAAAAGTAGCTTAAAATCAGGAGGAAATAACAATGGAAAAAATCAATGTTAAGGAATTTATTGAAGCATTAAAGCAGATGACTGTTTTGGAGCTCAATGAGCTCGTAAAGGCCATCGAAGAAGAATTTGGAGTAACCGCTGCCGCCGTCGTAGCCGCCGCACCTGGCGCCGCCGAAGCCGCAGTCGATGAAGGACCGTCCACATTCAACGTCATTCTGAAAGAAGTCGGTCCGAAGAAGATCGAAGTCATCAAAGTCGTCCGCGAACTCACCGGACTGCCGCTCAAAGAAGCCAAGGATCTGGTTGACGCCGCTCCGAAGACTATCAAAGAAGGAGTCAATCCGGACGAAGCCAATGCTCTCAAGGCCAAACTTGAAGAAGCCGGCGCTGTCGTTGAATTGAAATAATGAAAAATGACCGCAAAATGCATTTGCGGTCATTTTTTTATCATTATTCAAGTTTATTGCGGCATTATATGGTAAACTTATAACAGATATAGAAGAATTCCGATGAGACCGGTTGCGATCATGACGATGATCGGGCTCGTTTTGAACTTCCTCAAAACGAAGAAGGCGCTGATGGCGATGATGACGGAAGTGACGTTCGTTTTTTCCAGACTCACCGCGCCGCCGTTCCAAAAAGCGAGCTTCAGAATCGAAAGACCGGCAGAAGCGATCAAAGCCACAACGACGGGCCTAAGGGCGCCCAATATCCCTTGCATTTGCTTCAAGTCCTGAAAGCGGTAGTAGACATAAGCGAGCGTGAAGACGATGATCAAGGACGGGACGATAACGCCGAATGTCGCGACGGCCGCCCCGGGAACGCCGGCTATGCTGGTTCCGACGAAGGTCGCGGAGTTGATGGCAATCGGTCCCGGCGTCATTTCCGCAATCGTCACGAGGTCCACAAATTCGCTCATCGAGAGCCACCCGTTCTTTTCCACGATTTGTTCCTGGATTAAGGGCAGCGCGGCATAACCGCCGCCGATGCTGAAGAGGCCGATCTGGATGAAAGCCCAGAAGAGTTTCAATAACAATGTCATTGTTTTTCACCGTCTTTTCTTTCTTGCTTTGCGGTGATTGAGAGGATGAGTCCGATCAAAGCCGCCGCGAGGATGATGAACACGATGTTTATGTGGAAGAAGTAGGTCGCGATGAAGGCTCCCGCCATAATCAGCACCGAGGACACCTTCCTCTCTTTTACTATTCCCTCGGCGAGGCTTACGACCACGTCGGCGATGACGGCGACGATTCCCGCGCGCATGCCGTGCATGAGGGCCGCGACGATGGCGCTGTCCCGGAATTGGGTATAAAAATGGGAAATCACTGAGAGAATAATGAAGGGCGGAAGAATCGTTCCGAGGACGGACACGAAGGCGCCCAGGATGCCCCCGACGCGGTAGCCGATGATGATCGAAGCGTTGACAGCGATCGCTCCCGGAGAGGACTGCGCTATCGCCGTCATGTCGAGCATTTCCTTCTCTTCGATCCAATGCAATTCTTCCACAAACTTCTTTCTCATCAGGGGCACGATGACAAACCCCCCGCCGAAGGTGAAGGCGCTGAGGTAGAAGGTGGATGCGAATAATTTCCAGTAAAGTTTAAAATCCCTTTTCATTTCCGCTCCTGAAATTTTTTCTGCCCGAACATAGTATTAGCCGGTAGTGCTCACTTATCCCAAAAATTAACATCCACGCATAAAGTATATACCTTGTATGTATATAAGTAAAATAGTATAATTTTATTAAAGTTATAAGAAATATCAAATAACGGAGGGTTTACGATGACAATCAGGCATCTGAAAATATTCGTCGCGGTCTGCGAACAGGGCAGCGTGACGAAAGCTGCCAACAAGCTTTACCTTGCGCAACCCTCGGTCAGTCTCGCGATATCCGAACTTGAAAAGTTTTACGGAGTAAAATTATTCGATAGGATCTCCCGCCGTCTCTATTTGACCGACAAAGGCGTACAGTTTTTGAACTACGCGAAGCACATAATCCACCTTTTCGACGAATTGGAAAGCGACATGAAGAACTGGGGCAACACGGGAACGCTCAAGATCGGCTCCAGCATCACCATCGGGAACTACTTCCTTCCGAACTACGTGAAGAAGTTCCAGAAGACGCACCCGGAAATCAAAGTTTACGTCACGATTGAAAATTCCCAGATCATAGAAGAGCACGTGATGAACAACGTGGTCGACTTCGCCTTCACGGAAGGGATTGTGGACAACCCGAAACTCGAGGTCATCAACTTCTACGATGACGAACTGATCTGCATCTGCGGTCCCAACAATCCGCTGGCGGAGCGGGATGAGGTCGACATCCAGACCCTGGCCAAGGAGGACTTCATCATGCGCGAGCGGGGAAGCGGGGGCAGGAACATCTTCGACGGAGCGCTCCTCGCCCACAACATTCAGATCACTCCGGTCTGGGAGAGCGTGAGCACGCAGGCGATCATCCGGGCGGTGAGCAAGGACCTGGGCGTCTCGGTGCTTCCTTATCACCTGGTGAAGGAGGCTCTGGAAAAAGGGAACGTGAAACGGATCAAAATCAAGGAAATCAGTCTTAAGCGGACTTTCAAGATCATCCACCACAAGAACAAATACCTGAGTCCCGCGATCAAGGATTTTATCAACATCTGTCTGAATGAAGAAGTCTAGAATTATTAAATTTGAAAATTTATAATATTTTTATTATACATTGCATAAAAAACCCGTATTTTTATTCGTCTTCGGTAAATTGAATTTCCTCATTTTTAATTGTATAATTAAATCGACGAAAGAATTTAGGGATGTGCATGTGGGGGAAAGGGCATTTTTTGCCTCCTCCCGGCACGTCTTTTTTTTGAGAAAAAGAAAAACGCTTTCTCAAGGCGGCAGAGTTTTCTTAAATAGATTTTCATTTTCCTTCCATAATAATTAGAGGACAAGGAGAAATTGGATGAAAAAAATCTATCTCAACCTGAAAAGGTTCGACATCCCCCGCGAGTTGGGCGGAATCAACGACATGGGAGCTTCTCCCGTCTGGGCTAAATCAATCGTTTCCGCGACCGAAACCTTCCGGGATCTCGATTGTACGGTTTTCTTTCCGGAAGCCCACATCTTTCCGGCTCTGGAGGCCGCGAAGAAAACGAAGATCGGCTGCCAGAGCGTCCATTTCGAGGATGTGGAAAGGGGAAGGAACTTTGGAGCCTTCACGACTTTCCGCACCGCCAAAGCGATGCAGGCTTTGGGAGTCAAAGCCGCGATCATCGGCCACTGCGAGGAAAGAAAAGGGCTTCAGACCTTGCTCGACCTGGGGGGGAGCCAGGGCGACGTTAACGAAATATTGAACCGGAAAATAAAGAAAGCCGTGGAAGCCGGTCTTGAGGTCCTTTATTGTGTTGGAGAAAAAAGCGAAGAGCAGGAACGGCGTTTCGAGGTTCTGCGGAGGCAGCTTGAATTCGGGCTCAAGGACGTGGATTTAACCAGGATCACGGTCGCTTATGAACCAGTCTGGGCGATAGGCGTCGGGAAAACACCGCCGGGGCGCGAATACATCAGCGAAATCGCCGCTTTCATCAAGCGAATATTTCCGGTCCCGGTCGTCTACGGAGGCGGACTCAAGGAGGAAAACGCGGCGATGATCGCCAGCATTCCGGACCTCGACGGCGGGCTCATCGCCCTGACAAGGTTCGGAGCCGATTTCGGCTTTTACATCGACGATTATCGCAGGATCGTTCAGACATACAAGGAGGCAATCAATGAAAATTAAATTTGAATACGGCAAAGGCTTCATGGAAGCGAACCTGCCGGAGAATACGGACGTCTTCATCACCGGCGAAACCGTCAAGGATCCCCCGGTCTTGGAGAACATATACGAAGAGACGAGAAAATCGATTCTCAACCCAATTGGGCTGAAGCCGATTGCGGAGCAGGTCGGACCGGGAAGCAAGGTCGTCATCGTCTTCCCCGACCGCGTCAAGGGCGGTTTCCAGAAGGATTCACACCGGAAGGTGAGCATTCCGATCATCATCGAGGAATGCCTGAAAGCGGGGGTCCGGAAGGAGGACATCAAGCTCATCTGCAGCAACGGACTGCACAGGAAGAACAAACCGGAAGAGATCCGGTCGCTTCTCGGAAACGAGATCTTCAATGAATTCTATCCGACCGGACAGATTGTGAACCACGACAGCGAGGACTGGAACAACCTCGTCGACCTCGGTTATGAGGAAGAGTTCCACTCCCGCGTCATTATGAACAAGGAAGTGTTCGAAGCCGACCTCGCGGTCCTGATCGGGCACACTCTGGGGAACCCCTACGGGGGCTACAGCGGCGGCTACAAGCACTGCACAACGGGCATCACCAACTGGATGAGCATCGCCGCCCACCATACGCCCGAAGTCATGCACCGGCACGATTTCACTCCGGTCTCGACCGAATCGCTGATGAGGAAGAAGTTCGATGCGATCGGCAAGCACATGGAAAAATGCATGGGGAAGAAGTTCTTCACCTGCGACGCCGTGCTCGATTCGTACCAAAGGCAAATCGCTGTCTTCACCGGGGACGCCGAGCTGATCCAGCCTCTGTCCTGGGAGGTCGCGGACAAGCGGACCTTCGTCCACTGGGCCGAGAAGAAGTACGACGTGCTGGTCTTCGGAATGCCCGTCTCCTTCCACTACGGTAACGGCATGGGCACGAACCCGATTCTGATCATGCAGGCGATCGCCGCGAACATCGTCCGCCACAAGCGCGTTTTGAGCGACAATCCCGTCATCATCTGCGCTTCTGTCTGCGACGGCTTCTTCAACGACATCGAATTCCCCTCCTACAGGGAGATTTTCGATCTCTTCCAGAGCGAAGGGACGCTTCCGGAGGTGGAGAAGTATGCGGAAAGGCTTGCGACTGATTCCGAATACATCTACAAATACCAGCATCAATACGGATACCATCCCTATCACGGCTTCTCGATGATCAGCTGCGGGCACATCGCGGAAATGCATGCGGGGGCGATCTACATCGTCGGCGCCCGCGAACCCGGTTACGCCCGGGCGATGGGCATGAAGACCCGGAACACGATTGAAGAGGCTTTGAAGGACGCGGAGAAGTATGTCGGAAAGAACCCGAACATCCTCGCGCTTCCGAAGACATACACCACCGCTTCCGTACATCTTTGCATGAAGGGTGAATGAAAGTGTACATTCCGATGAGAAATCTGCTGCTTGGGGCGCAGAAGTCGAAATTCGCCCAAGGAGCATTCAATATCAACTTTCCGCGGCAGGCTGACGCCGTCATCAGGATCCATGAGAAACTGCGGAGTGCGGCCGTCATCCAGGTCGCGGAGCCGGCGACGGCCTTCCTCGGCGGGAATCCCGATTTTCTGAACGGGACGCTTGCGGAAAAGGCTAGGGGGATGGAATTGATCGCCCGGCGGGTCAAGGCCTTGGCCGAGCAAAGCCGGGTTCCGGTCGTCCTCCATTTGGACCACGGAAAAAGTTTCGAAAGCGTGAAACTCGCGATCGACGCCGGGTTTTCTTCAGTGATGATCGACGGAAGTTCCCTTTCCTTTGAAGAGAACGCGGAACTCACCAGGAAGGTCGTGGAATACGCCCACGAGCGGGGAGTCTCCGTCGAAGCGGAGCTCGGAATCCTCGCGGGGACGGAAGACGACGTGTTTTCCGAAGCGAGCACCTACACGAATCCGCTGAAAGTCGTGGAGTTCATCCGGATGACGGGCTGCGATTCCCTGGCGCTTTCCTACGGAACCAAACACGGCCCCGTCAAGGGCGAGAACGTCAAACTCAGAAAAGAAATCGTCATCGCCGCCCTGGAAAACATGAGGCACGAGAAACTGAAGGCGGCTTTGGTCTCCCACGGCTCGAGCCTCGTTCCCGAATACATCCTGAGCGAAATCAACGCCCTCGGGGGCGCGGTTTCGGGCGGAGGGATTCCTTTGAGCCAGCTGCTGGAAGTCATCCCCATGGGAATCTCCAAGATCAACATCGACACCGATATCCGCCTGGCGACGACCAGGAACCTCCTGGAGATGTACGAGCGCCGTCCGGATTTGCGAGAAAAATCCCCGGTCTACGGACTGATGAAAAGCGATCCGAAGCAGATCGACTACAGGAAGTATCTTGCTCCTTACATGGACAAACTCCTGAGGGACGAAATCGACACTCCGGAACTGGAAGAAATCGCGAAAGCTCTGGATGATGCAATCTATGAGATCTGCGCGACCGCGATTGTCAATTTCGGAAGCGTGGGCATGGCCCGTGGTTTTGAAATCGCTTCGCTTGCGGAGATGAAGGAATTCTACCGAGGTGAAAAATGAATTATCTGAAAATAAAAGGGGAAGAGCTGTTGCAGGGAAAGATTCCAATCGCCGTGTTTCCGGACAGGGATGCAGCGTTCAGGGACATGGCCGCCGCCATGATTGAAGAGATTGAGAAAAACAACCGGGAAGGAAGAAGAACGCTTCTGATTGTCCCGGTCGGACCGGTCGGCCAGTATCCGCATTTTGTACAAAGGGTCAACTTCGAAAGAATCAGCCTTCGGAACGTCACCTTCATCAACATGGATGAATACATGCTGGATGAACGGACGATGGTTCCGGAGGACCACCCGCTCAGTTTCCGGGGCTTCATGAACCGGGAAGTCTATGGAAGAATCGATCCGGAACTGGTTATGCCCGAAAGCCAAAGGATCTTTCCGGAGCCGGGGAACGGTGAAAGAATCAATGAGGTCATCCGCAGCCACGGAGGGGTCGACGTTTGTTTCGGCGGAATCGGCATCAACGGCCATGTCGCCTTCAACGAACCTCTCGAGGCGGGCGAAGCGCTCTCTTGCGAGGAATTTGCGAAGTCAAGCGTCCGTGTGCAGCGGATCTCCAGGGAAACCAAGGTCGTGAACGCCTTGAACGACCTGGACGGAGCTTTCTATGCGATGCCGGATTTCGCGGTGACGGTCGGGATGAAGGAAATCCTGGAAAGCCGGAAAGTGCGGCTTTACTGCTTCCGGCCTTGGCATCGTTCGGTCGTGCGAAGGGCCCTCTTCGATGAAGTCACTCCCGCTTTCCCTGTGACGTTCCTGCAAAAGCACGGGGATGCGAAAATTGGAATTACGAGAGAATTGTATGAATAAAGGTGAACTATGAATACGGAAACAAACATCAATCAAGAAGAAATTCAGCCGAAAAAGATGAGAAAACTGAAGGACTTCAGCGACGGAAGCAAAAGGCAGAAAACCATCCTTTCCGTGCTGTCGGTCGCGCTCGGAATCCTGTTTTGGTACATCATCACCCTGATTCCGACAATCAACACCTTTCTTGCCAGTCCCAAACAGGTCATTGACGAACTGATCGTCCAAATTAACGCCAACGGCCGTTATTTCAAGGACATCTGGGCGTCCCTGCAAAGGGTCTTGGTCGGTTTCTCGATCGCATTCGTGATCGCGATTCCGGTCGCCTTCCTGATGGGCTGGTATCCGAAACTCAGGGCGCTGGTCGAACCCTGGATCCAGTTCTTCCGAACGATCCCCCCGATCGCGCTCATCCCGATGGTCATCCTCGCCATGGGCTTGACCGAAGCTGAAAAATATACAATCATCTTCATCGCCGCCTTCCTGGTCATGGTGGTCACCATCTACCAAGGCATCAAGGAAGTGGACAAGACGCTCGTCAAGGCTGCCTACACCTTCGGAGCGACGGACAAGGACCTCTTCATCCACATCATGATTCCCTCTTCCTTCCCCTACATCCTGGTCGGAGCGCGGCTTGGCATCGGCGCGAGCCTGACCACGCTGATCGCCGCGGAACTCACGGGAACGATATTCGGCCTCGGCGCACGGATCATGATCGCCCAGAAGTACATGCAGGTCTCGTTGGTGCTCCTCGGCATCATCACGATCGGCGTCATCGGCTTCATTTTGGACAGGATTCTCCTGTTCGCTGAGAGAAAACTTACGAAGTGGAAATGAGGAATAACATGGACAAACCGTTGATACATATCGAAAACGTCCAGAAGGTATATCATGTGCCTGACGGAAAAGACGTCCACGCCCTGGACAATGTCAGCCTCGACATCTTTGAGAACGAATTCGTCTGCCTGGTCGGACCTTCCGGCTGCGGGAAAACCACTCTCTTGAACATCGTCGCGGGGCTTGAACCCTACGACAGCGGCACGGTCACGATGAACGAGCAGCCGATCATCGGCCCGGGACCGGATCGCGGCGTCATCTTCCAACAATACGCCCTCTTCCCGTGGATGACCGTTCGGGAAAACGTTGAATTCGGAATGAAGTTCAAGAAAGTCTGGCGGGATGTGGAAGTAAAGGACAGAAAGACGGGCGAAATCAAGACCGTGCGGAAACTCACCCACATGACGCCGGAAGAGAAGCGGCGGCTCTCCGACCATTACATCAAGATGGTCAACCTGGAGGGCTTCGAGGATTCCTATCCTAAGGGGTTGTCCGGAGGCATGAAGCAAAGGGTCGCGATCGCCCGCGGCTACGCGGTCTCTCCGGACGTGCTTTTGATGGATGAGCCCTTTGGCGCTCTCGACGCCCAGACCCGCGCCCAGCTCCAGGAGGATTTGCTCCGCACCTGGCAAAATGAAAGGAAGACAATACTCTTCATCACCCACGACGTGGATGAAGCCGTGCTGCTTGCGACAAAAGTCGTCATCATGAGCGCCCGCCCGGGCAGGATCCGGGAAATCCTCCCGATTGAACTACCCTATCCCAGGAACCAGGCGAGCAAGCTCGATCCGAAATTCCTGGAATACAGGAACTACATCTGGGACATCGTCTACAAAATGTACCTTGAGGTGCGGAAATGATGCGGCTCGAGTTGAATCTGAAATACACGGATAAATACTTGAGCGAAGAAGAAATCCAAGAAGAGATAAGAAAAAACCGGGAGATTTTTGAAGCGAGCTACGAGTGCAAACTCGGTCCCGACGACCGCAAAGGCTGGTTCCGAGTCGACAACTACGCGAACCCCAGGATGCTTGAACGGATCCTGGAAGTGAGCGAGTATGTCAGGAAAAACGCGGAGGTCTTCGTGGTCGTGGGGATCGGCGGCTCCAACCGGAGCGCGCTCGCGGCCATCGAATGCTTCAAATACGACCATCCCGACGCTCCGGAGGTCATCTGGGCGGGGAACAATCTTTCCGGTTCGAGTCTGAAACGGGTCTTGGACAGAATCGGAACCCGCTCCGTGATCATCGACGTGATCGCCAAGGATTTCAACACCGTCGAACCGGGGCTCGCTTTCCGGATGTTCAGGAAATACCTGAAGGAGCGCTACGGTGACGATTATAACAAGCATGTGATCGTAACCGGAAGCGAAGGAAAGGGCCAATTGGCGGAGATGGCGGAAAAATACGGGTACATTTTCCTTCCCTTTCCCGAGGACGTGGGCGGTAGGTATTGCGTGCTGACCCCGGTCGGCCTGCTTCCGATGGCGGTCGCAGGGATGGACATCAGGAGGCTTGTGGAAGCGGCGAAGAGGACGGAGCAATACCTCAAGAGCCTTCCGATTGAAGAAAACCCCGCCGTCCGTTACGCGGTCGCGCGGAACCTTCTCTTCCGGAAAGGCTTCCAGATTGAAGGCTTCGTCGTCTGCGAACCGGAACTCGAACATCTGGCGAGATGGTGGCTCCAGGAATTCGGCGAGACCGAAGGCAAAATCCAGGACGCCATCTTCCCGACCTACTTCGTCTACTCGGAAGATCTGCATTCGATGGGCCAGTACATCCAGGAAGGAAGAAGGTTCGTCTTCGAGACCTATCTCAACTGCTTCAAGCCGACGGAAATTGTGATTCCGGAAAGCGCGGAGGCGGACGGGTTCGGGTACCTGGACAACCGCCCGTTTGACGACGTGAACCACGCAGTCTACAAGGCGGCGCTCTCCGCCCATTACGACGACGGAGTGCCCTGCATTGAATTCAAGGCACCCGCGCCTTGCGAAGAAGTGTTCGGAGAATTCTTCTATTTCATCCTCTTTTCCGTCTACTGTTCCGCAAACTTCATTCGCGTCAATCCTTTCAACCAGGAAGGCGTGGAAGGCTACAAGCGGAACATGTACAGGATTTTGGGAAAATGATCAATATCGGCATCGTTGGCGTCGGCGGGACCGTCTCGATCGCCCGCTCGCATCTTTCCGGGATCTTGAAGGACGGCCGCGGTTCCCTCACGGCTGTCTACAACCGGAGCCGGGAACCTGCGGAAAAGTTCTTGCAGGATTTCGGAATTGACGCCAAGATCTGCGCAAGCTACGAAGAACTGCTGCAGACGGTCGACGCCGTCATCGTCTGCACGCCTAACAGCACGCATTTCGGCTTTGCGAAAAGAGCGATTGAAATGAACAAGCACCTGCTCCTGGAAAAGCCGGTCGCTGTCAGCATTGAAGAAGCGAAAATCCTGAAGGAACTCTCGGAAAAGCATGAAGGCGTCCACATGGTCGGCTTCAGCTACCGGTACGCTTCCGCGGCGGTGCTAGCGAAAAAACTTATCGCGGAAAACTTCAGCCGGGTCTACACAGTGAACTGCCATTTCGGAGGAAAACGCCTGGCCAATCCGAATGTCCCCATGGAATGGCGTTTCCGGAAAGAAACATCCGGAAGCGGCGCTTTGGGTGATTTCGGAAGCCACCTCCTGGACATGGTCCGCCACCTTACCGGCGAAGAGTTTTCGGAAGTGAAAGCCTTTTCGGAAACCTTTATCAAGGAAAGACGGAGCGGCGAGGGGACGGAGGCCGTCGAAAACGACGACGCTTCCGCTCTGATTCTCCGTTCCAGGAATACCGTCGCGACCTTCCTTGTAAGCAGGGTCGGCGCGCCGGACATGCGGATTTCCCTCGCCGGAGACGGCGGTTTTCTGGACATCGATTTCGGGAGGCCGAGCAGGGTCGTTTACCACAAAAAGGAGAAGAACGGTCCTTACCTTCCGGAAAAATTCGTTGAGGAATTTGACGAGGACAGCAAGCTTTGGATTGAAAGGGAAGTCGCCGATTTCTTCGATGCCATCGAAGGAAAAGGCGGAGAATATGCGAGAATCGGGGATGGCTATTACGTTCAAGAACTATTGGGGAATGCGGAAACAAACTTGGTTTAAACTTTTCAAAAAAAGTTAAAAATAAAACAAAAAAGGAGAAAGAAAATGAAAAAATTTATCGGAAGAATTTTCGTTTTCGTACTTGCGGCCGTTCTCGCTTTGACGCTGACTGCTTGCAAAAAAGATGAAAATGTTGTCCGCGTCGGAATCCATGCCAATGAAGGCGGAGCGACGTTGTTTGCTGTTGCCCAGAAAATGGGTTACTTCGAAGAACAAGGTTTGACGATTGAACTCACGATCGTTGAAAGCGGTCCGGCGGAAATGACCGCCATGCGCGCAAGCAACAGAACTCTTGACATCGGCTACATCGGCGCTGGCGTCGCTTGGAACGCTCTCGACGATTCCGGAAACAGACTGCAATTCGTCTATCTCGACACGCTTTCGATCAGCGAAGCTTTGATAGCTGACCCTGCCAAGAAGAACGTTGACTCAGAGTCGAGCTGGACGGAACTTTATGAAGCCCTCAAAGGCTCCACCGTCGCCATTCAAGTCGACGCCACTCCGGGAACCTGGTTCAAGAACTTCCTCGCGAAGGTCAACGCGGAAGCCGGTGTTCCTGATGCGCAAAAACTTTGGATTTACTGCGAAGTCGACGCCTATCTGGCGGACTACACGGCTCCCAACACCAACCCGGCCTACAAAGTCACGGTCGTGAATGAAAGCAACGAGAATCTGCCTCAAAGCTATCAGGCTCATGAATATGATTTCTACTGCGGATTCGCACCCTCGACACTTTCCATCATCAACGCTGGCGGCGTCCAAGTCGCCAACACTGCGACCCACCTTCCGGAATTCACCTTCCCGAGCACTTGGGTAGCGAGCGTGGCCTGGATGCAGGAAAATCCGGCAGTCGTCCAGAAGTTCATCAACGCTCTGGCCAAGGCTTCCAAATACCGGGCCGAACACATCGAACAGTCTTTGAGATGGGCGGAAGAAATCTGCCAGGTCAATGAAGGCACATTCAAAGCCGACGTCATGATCGCTCCCTCTGCGGATGAACTCTATGACTGGTTCAAAGACTTCGACGGAAGAGGCTACACCTACATGAAAGCCCTCTATGATTCCAAAGTCGGAAACGTTCCGGCCGGAAACCGCGTGAAGACCCTTCCCGAAACGATGAATTTCAGCTACATGCTGAAGGCTTTGTCGGAAGTCGTTTCCAAGTAAACGGATTACAAACAGAAAAATAAAAAAACCAAGGAAAAGACCATCTTTCTCCTTGGTTTTTTGTTTTCGGTTTTGGATAACAAAAAAAGGCGGAGTCGATTTCTCCGCCATTTCTTTCAATCGATGATAACGAATTCCGCAAGTTTCCCTTCTTCCAGACTCCCGGTGAGGTGGAAGATGCCCAACAAACGGGCGGGGTTTTCAGTCATGACTTTGATTCCTTCTTCCAGGGGCAGGCCGGTGAATTTCAAGAAGTTGGCGATGCAGCTGTCCGCAATCAGCGTGCTTCCCGCCCTGGTTCCGGTTTCCGTGATCCGTGCGTCCCCGTCGACGACGGTCACATCGTTCTTTCCGAGTTTGAAACGGCCGTCCCCGAGACCGGCTGCCATCATGCTGTCGGTCACGGTGATGATCCTGTCAAGCCCCTTCACTTTCAGAAGGAAACGGACGACGTCGGGATGGATGTGCCTTCCGTCGCAAATCACTTCGGTGTAGTTGTCGGAAAGATAGGCCGCACCCGCGATGTTCGGAGCGTGCTGGTTGAGATGGCGCATCGCGTTCAGGGTGTGGGTGAAAGACTTCGCTCCGGCTTTGATGGCCTCCATCGCCGTTTCGTAGTCCGCGCCGCTGTGGCCCAAACTGACCACGACTCCGGCCGCGGTCGCCTTCCTAATGAAATCGATCGCTCCCGGGACTTCCGGAGCGACGGTGACGATTTTGATCAGACCGCCGGCGGCTTCCTGGTATTCCAGGAACTTCTCGAAACTCGCGGGTTGGAGGAGCTGGGGGGGCATCGCTCCGCAGTATTCGGGCGACAGGAAGGGTCCTTCGAGATGGATTCCCTTCACTTCCGGATATTCGGAAGCAAGCGTCTTAATCAAAGCGAGCTGCCTCTTCATCACCTCGTCCTCATCGGTCATGACCGTGGGGAAGACCGTACCGACGTGGTGGTACTTATAAAATTTGACCACCTTCCGCATTTCCTCCAAAGTCGCGAGGTTGAAGTCGATTCCGGCGGCGCCGTGGGTGTGGATGTCGATCAGCGCGGGGATGATCCGCTTTCCGGAAACGTCTATGGTTTCGCCTTCGCAGGCAAGCGCCGGACCGATTTTCTTGATGACTCCCCCTTCCACAAGGAGGTCCTTTTGTACGAATTTCCCGTTTTCCAAAATCAAGGCGTTCTTGTAGAGTTTCATTTTAACTTCTCCTTAAAAAACTTATGTGTTCGGGAGGGGAGGAGACGAGGGGACGGAGCCAATCCAGGAAGGCTTCCGTCACGCCGTTTCCTTCCGAATTTATGAAATGATCGGGAAGAGTTTTTTCCGTAAGCATAACTTCCTCAATCGGAATCAGCGTCGCTTCTATAGCGTAGGGATCGTTGGCAATCCTCTTGATTCCGGCCATCATGCCGGTCTTCTTCGAGAGGACGGCTCTGGCTGCGGTCCTGCCCATGAGGATGGCCTCCTCGCGGTCGACGGGACTCACGTGAAGGGAGGAACAGCGACCGATGATGCCGGGTTTCTCGCTTCTAGCCTTAATTCCCAGCTTCTGCAAAACCAGGTTCGCGAGGTGGGCGGACACGTCTCCGAAGTAGACGGCCCTGCCGATGGTCAAGGAGGGCTTGACGATCGGGGTTCCGTCCGCGTATTTCAGGCCTTCGCTCGCGACCACGACGACTCCGCCGTATCTTTCATAGAGCCTTTGCACATCGCTCAGGAACTTTTCCTCGCTGAAGGGCCGTTCCGGGAAATAGAGGAGATGGGGCGCGTCCCCTTCCTCCTTCTTCGCCAGGGCGCTCGCGGCGGCGAGCCAGCCGGTGTTTCTTCCCATGGCCTCGATGATGCTCACATGGATCGGCAGGCCCTTGATGTCCTGGTTGCAGTCGTTGACGATTGAAGCCATGTATTGGGCGTTGCTCGCGTAGCCGGGGGCGTGGTCGGTCACGGCGATGTCGTTGTCGATCGTCTTCGGGATTCCGCCGACGTAGATTTCTTCGCCGCTTGCGGCTTTGTAGATTTTTCCAAGCGCGTCCATCGTGCCGTTTCCGCCGGTGAACAGGAGGTAGCGGATTTCATGCTTCTTCAGGATCTTCGCGATTCTTTCATAGTCGTCCTGTTCCAGGGGGAGGCGCGAGGTTCCGATTGCGGAACCGGGGCTGGTAATGAGCCGGGCGATTTCGGCGTCGGTGATTGCGGTCAAGTCGATGAAGTCTTCACGGAGCAAGCCGATGCTGCCGTAGCGGGCGGCGAGGATCCTGCCTTTGAATCCGGACGCCCTCGCTTCCAGAATCGCGCCGGCGAGGGAAGCGTTGATGACCGCGGTCGGCGCCCCTCCATGCGCAATCAATAAATTCTCCATATTCTTACTCCTTCTTTTCTAGTGAATATATTATACCAGATTTCGGGCCCAATTAAAAGCGAATAACCTCAGGAAATGAAAAAAGGAGACGGCGTCTCCTTAGTTCGCTTTTTCCAGCCTGCTTTCGTAGATTTCGATGATTGCGGGGATGATTAGAATCTGCAGGACGATTCCCGGGAAAGTCGTGATGAAGTAGGCGAGAAGGAAGGCTTGCAAGCCGTAGGGCGTATCCCGCAAACCCATGATGAGGGCGGTCGCTCCCCCGCCTGCGAGTCTTCCCGCGAGCATCGCGATGAGCAAGGCGAGATAGATGTTGAAAAGCCTGGTCTTGAAGGGCTTCAGGTGCTGGTAGACGAAACCGATCGTGAAGCCGTAGACGGCGAGTTCCACGCCCATGGAAAGCGCCATGACGATGTCGGGGATTCCGAAGGGCATCAGGAAGGATAAGAGCGGCGTCAGGATTCCGATCGCGAGCGCGTATTTCCAGCCGACGATGATCCCGGCAAGCAGAACCGGAAAATGGAGGGGCGAAATCGCACTTCCGATTCCGGCTGCGTGGAAAAGGGGCGCGAGGACAATCCCCATCGCTATGAACAGTCCGGAAAGGACGATTTTTTCAGTCTCTTTACGCATTTCATGACCTCGTTTCTCTGAAAAATTCTTGTCTATTATACCACATTCGGGAGCCGGCTTGCAAGCCGGAAACTGCGGGAGAAAAGCGTTTGACTTTTTTTGGAATTGGATTTATAATAATAAGGAATTTAACCGCGTTCGGTGCGCAAGCATAAAAAGGAATTAGGTAGAAGCCTAAGCTGTCCCAGCAGCCGTGAAAGTTGATGAAATCAGGGATGCCACTGTGCTTCAAGCATGGGAAGGCCTGAGAGTAAAGTGAAACTTGAGCCGGAAGACTTACCGGATGCGTTAATTCTCCTGGGGTTGAGATTTCCTCTCCCCAAAATTTTGAAAGAGAGGAAAGGTTAAAATGAAAAGAGTATTGGTTTTCTTTCTTGTTTTTTTGGGTTTGTTTTTGTGCGCCTGCCGAGGGAACGATGAATCGGGAACCGTCAGGGTGGTTGTAAAAGGTGAGAATGGCGCGGTGCTCGCGGATGCGGAGATTGCATTTACGAAAGACGACACCCTCGTCGACTTGCTGGAAAAACACGAGGCCATCAAGATGAAGGGGACGACTTATCCGGGCATGGGTTTTTTCATTGAGGAGTTGTGCGGGGTGCGGAGCGAGACCGCCTTTTGGAACATCTTCGTCGACGGCGAGGAATCGATGGTCGGAGTGAGCCAGATTCCGCTCAAAGACGGCGGGGAAATCGAATTTGTTTTGACGCCTTTCGAATAGGTTTTAGTTTGTCTAGTAGGAAACCATACTAGACAATTTTTTAAATATTGACGTTTAAATTTCCAATATCAGGAAAAAATATAGGAAAGGAGGAACAAGGTGGAGGTTATAGTACAAGTGGATGAATGGCTTGGTAGATTCGGCCTTTCCACCTACACTCTCTTCATCGCCTGCGGATTGGTTTTGATGTTCGTCTATCTTATCCGCGTTCTGGAAAAGAAGAACCGTTACTCCCGGGAGAGGACGAACAGGATTCTGCTCTGGATCCTGATTTCCCTGGCGGCGGCCTATCTTTTCGCCTGGTTCTTCGATTCGCTATTCCATTATTTTGAGACCGGCGTCTTCGAGGGGGGAATGACCTTCATCTCGGGGATGCTGGGCGGAGTCGCCTGTTTCTCCCTTTTCACATACCTCTTCAACCTGGAGGAAAGAGGCAACATCCTGAACCTTCTGAACATCATCATTCCCGGCGTCATCCTCGCCCATGCTTTCGGCAGGATTGGTTGCTTTTCCGTCGGCTGCTGCTACGGGAAGGAGACCGTTTCCTTCCTCGGAGTATATTTCCCGGAAGGAACTGTCGCCTATTCCGAGGGCGTGAGGACTCCGGTGCATCCGACCCAGCTCTATGAAGCTTTCTTCCTTTTCGCGCTTTTCTTCGGAATCAGGAAGATTCCATGCATCAGGGAGAAGGCGTTTCCTTTCTACCTGATCATCTACGGGGTTTTCCGGGGCATCCTGGAAATGTTCTTCCGGGGCGATGACCGCGGCCTTCTTTTCGGGCTTCCCCCGTCCCTCGTTCTAAGCGTCTTCCTGATTCTTTTGGGGGGTTTCCTTCTGGTTTATGAAAAAATAAGAGGAAGGAAGGAAGGAATATGAGCCATTATTACATGAATGATCCCAACCTGAAATCGGATCCAATCCTGATTCAATTCACCTACAGGGGCGGCGTCGTTAAGTTCAGGAGCGACGCCGGAGTCTTTTCCAAAGCCAAGGTCGATTTCGGAACCGCGCTCCTTCTGGAAAGCCTCCCCGCCGACCTGAACGGCAAGAGGATTCTGGACGTGGGCTGCGGGTACGGCGCGATCGGTCTTTCGGTCGCGAAGGCGAATCCCGGCGCGGCGGTCGAGATGATCGACGTGAACAGGCGGGCTTTGGGGCTTGCGGAAGCGAATGCGGCCGAGAACGGAATCCGGAACGCCAGGATCTATGAAAGCGACCTGTTCGGAAATGTCGATTCGGAATTCGACTTCATCATTTCCAACCCGCCGGTGCGCGCCGGCAAGGCGGTCGTCCATGGAATCGTCGACGGTGCTTTCCGGCATCTTGAAGCAAACGGAGAACTCTGGATGGTGATCCAAAAAAAGCAAGGAGCTCCTTCGCTTTATAAAAAGATCGAAGAGGTTTTCGGGAATGCGGAAACGGTTGCGAGGGCGAAGGGATACCATGTTTTCCGCGCGCGAAAACTCTGAATATTTTGCTTGACTACTTTACAAGAATATGTTATCATAATAAAATGCGATAGAATGTTCAATTTCGCTTTTTTATCTTTTTTGGCTGAAAATAAACTGTGAGGTGTGAAAATTTTGGGTTACAAAAATGTTACCTATGGCAAAAACCGAATTCGCAGGAATTACTCGCGCGTGCGGGTAAATGTTGAACTGCCCAACCTTCTCGAAATACAGACCAAATCTTTTGAGTCTTTTATCAAAGAGGGATTGAAAGAATTATTCAAAGAAATCTCCCCGATCAAGGATTACGGGGAGAAGTTGGAATTATACTTCGGGGACTATGAATTTGACGAACCGAAGTATAGTGTCATGGAAGCAAAGAAAAACGACACGACATATTCGATGGCCCTTAAAGTTGACGTGAAACTGGTCAACAAGGAAACCGGTGAAATAAAGGAACAAAAGATCTTCCTCGGGGATTACCCGATGATGACGCCATGGGGAACATTCATCATCAACGGCTCCGAAAGAGTAATCGTCTCCCAGATCATCCGTTCGGCCGGCGTGTTCTATGACGACACCGCCCGCGACAAGAAGAGCGGCCAGATTCTCTATTCCGGTCAGATCATCCCGACGCGCGGCGCCTGGATCGAGTTTGAAATGGGAACGCGGGACATCTGGTATGCGAAGCTTGACCGCTCCAAGAAGATTCCGCTCACGACCTTCTTGCGGGCAATCGGGCTGAACAGCAACCGCGAGATCACCGATCTCTTCGGCAGCAGCACCTTTATGATGAACACCTTCGACAAGGACGAAACCTTCGGTTCCGACGACGCTCTGGAGCAACTTTATGAGAAGCTCCGCCCCGGCGAAAAGGCGACCCCGGAAAACGCCAGGAACTACCTGGCGAGCCGCCTCTTCGATAACCGCCGTTATGACTTGGCGAGCGTCGGTCGTTACAAGGTGAACAAGAAGCTTGACGTCCTCGACCGCGTCCTCCACATCGGCCTGGACAAATGCTGGCTGGCCGCGGACCTGGTCGATCCGGACACGGGCGAAGTCGTCCACCCTGCGGGGACGGTCATCACCAAGGAAGTCTTCAACAATCTGAAAGAAAACCGGAAGCTTTTCCGCGTCCGGAAGGAATATGAACAGATGCTCCAGGGGAATTCCGTCGTTCTAGAAATCCTGGAGATCGGATACAAAGGTAAAGACGGCGAAGAGAAGACCGTGAAACTGGTCGGAAACGACCAGACCGAGACCGTGAACTACATCACGCTTTCGGACATTCTGGCCGCTGTCGGTTATTTCATCAACCTCCATGAAGGCATCGGCAAGACCGACGACATCGACCACCTGGGGAACAGGCGCCTCCGTTTGATCGGGGAGCTTCTGCAGAACCAGTTCAGGATCGGTCTCACGAAGATGGAGAAGAACGTCCGCGACCGGATGTCGACTTCGAGCGACAACCGGAACCTCATCCCTCAGAACTTGATCAACATCCGGACGCTCACCTCTTCGATCCGCGAGTTCTTCGGAAGCAGCCAGCTTTCCCAATTCATGGACCAGATCAACCCGCTTTCGGAACTCACCCACAAGCGGAGGATTTCCGCGCTCGGAGCCGGCGGTCTCACCCGTGACCGCGCCGGTTTTGAAGTCCGCGACGTCCATGTCTCCCATTACGGCCGGATCTGCCCGATCGAGACTCCGGAAGGCCAGAACATCGGTCTGATCAACTCGCTCGCGACCTACGCCAGGGTCGACCAGTACGGATTCATCGAGACCCCCTATTTGGTCGTGAAGCAGGAAGCCGGCAGGACGATCGTCACCCAGGACATCGTCTATCTCACCGCCGACAAGGAAGAAGATTACTACATCGCGCAGGCGAACGTCACGGTGAATGAAGACTATGAGATCACCGACGACGTCGTCATCGCCCGTTACCGGGGCGACACGATCGAGGTTCCGCGCCAGAGGATCGACCTGATGGACGTCTCTCCGAAACAGATCGTCTCCGTTTCCACCGCCTGCATACCCTTCCTGGAACACGACGACGCCAACCGCGCGCTGATGGGCGCGAACATGCAACGTCAGGCCGTGCCCCTGCTCAAGCCCGAAGCCCCTTATGTCGGAACGGGCATCGAAGACAAAGCTGCCCGCGATTCCGGCGCCGCTTTGATCTGCGACGTCGAGGGAACGGTCGAATATGTGGATGCGAAGCGGGTCGCCATCCGTTTGGATAACGGGACCACCAAGGAATTCCAGCTTGTGAAATACAACCGTTCCAACCATTCCACCTGCATCAACCAGAAACCGATCGTCCGGAAGGGCGAAAGGGTTCGCGTCGGTGACGTCCTGGCGGACGGGCCTTCCATGGACCAGGGTGAACTCGCCCTCGGCAGGAACGTCCTCATCGCCTACATGACCTGGAACGGATACAACTACGAAGACGCGATCGTGATGAGCGAAAGGCTCGTCAGCGAAGACGTATACACATCAATCCACATCGAGAAATACGAAGTGGAAGTCCGCGATACGAAACTCGGTAAAGAAGAAATCACCCGCGATCTGGAGAACGACCGCAAGAGTGCGCTCGCCAATCTCGACGAGCACGGCATCGTGCGCTTGGGCGCGGAAGTGAAGGAGGGCGACATCCTCGTCGGCAAGGTCACGCCGAAAGGTCAGACCGAACCGACTCCCGAAGAGCGGCTTTCGCACGCCCTCTTCAGCGACAGTTCCAAGGACGTCAGGAACACCTCCCTTCGCGTTCCCCACGGCGGCGGCGGCATCGTCCACCGGGTCGAGCATTTCAAACGCAAGGAGGGAGCGGAGCTTCCTCCGGGCGTGAATGAAGTCGTCCGGGTCTACATCGTCCAGAAAAGGAAGATCACGGAAGGCGACAAGATGTCCGGACGCCACGGCAACAAAGGCGTCATCTCGAGGATCCTCCCCGTCGAAGACATGCCGTATCTGGAAGACGGAACGCCGATCGACATCATGCTCAATCCCTTGGGCATTCCTTCCCGTCTGAACATCGGCCAGGTTCTGGAAATCCATTTGGGCCTCGCTGCCAAAGAACTCGGCACCTACATCGCCACTCCGGTCTTCGACGGCGTCACCCCGAACGACTTGGAAGAAATCATGAAGGAAGCCCGGGAACATAAGATTGCCCAGGTCCAGGAAGAACTGAACAGACTGGAAGAGAATTTCGCCAAGGAGAAAGACAAGAAGGCCAAGGCGGTTCTGGAAGAAGAGATCAAGGCCAAGACGAAACAATTGTTCAATCTCAGAAACGAGAAGTTGGACGGAAAGACCTACCTCTATGACGGCCGCACCGGCGAACGTTTCGACAACCGCGTTTCCGTTGGCGTCATGTACATGATCAAACTGGCGCACATGGTCGATGACAAGATCCACGCCAGGAGCGAAGGGCCCTACACCCTCGTCACGCAGCAGCCGATGGGCGGAAAAGCCCAGAACGGCGGTCAGCGTTTCGGTGAGATGGAGGTCTGGGCGCTCGAAGCCTACGGCGCCGCCTACACCCTGAGGGAGATGCTCACGATCAAATCGGACGACATCGTCGGAAGAAACAAAGTCTACAAGGCAATCGTGGACGGCGAACCGATCCCGAATCCGGGAATTCCCGAATCCTTCCGGGTGCTTGTGAAAGAGCTCCAGGGATTGGGACTGAGCGTCAAACTGATTGACAACGAAACCGGAGAGGATGTCGCGAACAAGAGCCTTGTGGAAGACATCGGGCAGGCGACGATGCTTGCGAGGAAATCGAGCTGAATATTCCGTTATGAGGTGATAATTTGAAGAAATACAAATACATTCAAATCGGAATCGCGTCTCCGGAAGAGATCAGGAGTTGGAGTTACGGCGAAGTCAAGAAGCACGAAACGATCAACTACAGGACTCTGAAACCGGAACGCGACGGGCTCTTCTGCGAAGTCATATTCGGTCCGACAAAAGATTACCAATGCGCTTGCGGGAAGTCGAGAAGGGCTCCCAAGGGCGAAAGCAATAAATGCGAACGCTGCGGAGTCGAGCTCACCGAAAGCAAGGTCCGCCGCGAAAGAATGGGACACATTGAGCTTGCCGCTCCGGTTGTCCACACCTGGTTTTTGAGGAACAGTCCCTCGAAAATCGCCCTTCTGCTTGACATGAAGACCAGAGACGTCGAAGACATCGTCTACCTCGCCTCCTACATCGTGACCGATCCGGGAACAATCGAAGGCCTGCAGAAGGGTCACATCATGACCGAACAGGAATACAGCTACATGCAGAGGGAATACGGTCCCGCGCGCTTCCGGGCTTTGACCGGAGCCGAGGCGATCAAGAAACTCCTGCAGGAACTTGATTTGGAAGAAACGGGCCGGGAACTCAGGGCGGAACTCCTGAAAGCGACGAAAGCGCGCCGGGAAAAGATCATCAAGAGACTGGAGGTCGTCGAGGCCTTCGCGAAGTCCGGAAACAAGCCGGAATGGATGGTCATGGAAGTCATCCCCGTCCTGCCCCCGGACCTCCGGCCGATGGTTCAACTCGACGGCGGCCGCTTCGCGACCACCGACCTGAACGACCTGTACCGGAGGATTTTGAACCGGAACAACCGGCTGAAGAAGCAGTATGAGCAGCGTGCTCCTGGACTCATCACGAAGAACGAGAAACGGATGCTTCAGGAAGCGGTCGACGCTCTGATCGACAACAGCAAGAAGAACAGGAAAGTGGTTGTGGAAAGGAACAGGCCGCTGAAGTCGCTTTCGGACCTGCTCCGCGGAAAACAGGGCCGGTTCCGTCAAAACCTCCTCGGAAAACGCGTCGACTACTCCGGAAGGAGCGTCATCGTCGTCGGTCCGGATCTGCAGATGTATCAATGCGGGATTCCGCGTGAGATGGCGCTGATCCTCTTCAAACCCTTCATCATCAACGCTTTGATCAAGAAGGACGCCGACAATCCGGAAATCGTGAACAAAATCAGCATCAAGCGGGCCAAGGAAATGATCGAGGCCGGCGACCCGATGGCGATGACCGAACTCGAGAAAATCGTCGTCGAACATCCGGTGCTTTTGAACCGCGCTCCGACGCTCCACAGGCTCGGAATCCAGGCCTTTGAGCCGAAACTTGTGGAAGGGAAGGCGATCAGGCTTCATCCGCTGGTCACCCCGGCTTTCAACGCCGACTTCGACGGTGACCAGATGGCCGTCCACGTGCCGCTCTCCGAAGAGGCTCAGGCCGAAGCCAGGGTTTTGATGCTCGCATCCAAGAACATCCTCGCGCCGAAGGACGGAAAACCGATCGTCACTCCTTCCCAGGATATGGTCCTCGGCAACTACTACCTCACGATCGAGGACGACGAGGACGAAAGGAACGGCCTCGTCTTCAAGGATGTCCATGAAGTCGAACTCGCCTATGAAAACAAGCGGATCGGCTTCCATACGCGGATTCTGATCCCGGTCCGGGCGATTTACAACCCGCGCCTCTTCGATCAGAAGGAATACGGCATTTCCGATGAAGAGTATCCCGCTTGGCTTGAGGAACAGAAGCGGAAGTACCTGGTCACCACCTACGGAAAGATTCTTTTCAACACCATCTTCCCGCAGGAGGAACCCTATATTCCTTTCATCAACGAAGCCACGCCGGAAAACCTCGTCAACGGCAAACTTGACAAATACCTCGTCTCTCCCAGGGACTTAAAGCCCGGCGAGACGTTGCAGGAATACATCAAGAAAATCCCCACTCCGCATCCGTTCAAGAAGAAATTCTTGAGCCAGGTGATTGCGGAAGTGTTCAAACGCTTCAAGCTTTCCGAAACTTCCAAGACGCTGGACAAGATGAAGGACCTTGGATTCAAGTACTCCACGGTTTCCGGAATCACCGTCGCCATCTCCGACATCCAAGTCGTCGAAGGGAAACAGGCAATCCTGGAAGAAGCCGACAGGCTGGTTACGGAATATGATAAGCGTTTCCGCAGAGGCTTCATGACCAAGGAAGAAAGAAAGAAGAAGGTCATTGAGGTCTGGACCAACGCCAAGGAAAAACTTGAGGAATTGATCAAGGAAGATGTTGCGGAAAAGTACAAGACGAACCACATCTACATGATGAGCGACAGCGGCGCCCGCGGTAACATTTCGAACTTCGTCCAGCTTTCCGGTATGCGCGGCCTGATGGCGAAGCCGACCGGAGAGGCGATGGACATTCCGATCCGCTCCTCCTTCCGTGAAGGCCTCACCATGTCCGAGTTCTTCAACTCCACGCACGGCGCCCGGAAGGGTTCCACCGACACGGCGCTGAAGACAGCGGAATCCGGTTACCTCACCCGCCGTCTCGTCGACGTCAGCCAAGACGTCACGATTAAGGAGGACGACTGCGGAACCGACAAGGGCATGCTCATCAGTGAACTTGTGGAAGTCGAGGAGAACGACGACCACATCACCCTCGCGGAAATCCTCAATGACCGTCTGGCGAATGCGAAAGCCTTGAAGGCGATCGTCCATCCCGGAACCGGAAAGACCATTGTTTCCGAAGGGGCGGAGATTACGGAGGAAGCAATCTCCGGAATCATCGCCGCGAACCTGAAGGAAATTGAGGTCCTGAAACCCGCGTATCCCAATCTTATTGAAGGAACCGTCTTAAGCAAGAGAATCGGTGGAGAAGAGGTCTTTGAAAAAGGAACTTTGATTACCGAGGAAATAGCCGGAAGAATCCTGCAGGCGGGCATCAAGGAAGTCCCCTGCACGGAGAATCTGCTGGACGCTTTCCGGAAGAAACTGGTCGGCAACTATCTGACCAAGAAGGTCTTCAATCCGAAGACGCGCGAACTCATCTCCGACCGGAACAAACTGATTTTGGAAGAACTTGCGGATAGGATTGTGAAAGCGGGCATCAAGGAAGTCTACTGCACCAAGAGGATCATGAGAATCGAGACTCTGCTCGAGCGCATCACCGGCCGTTTCACAAGCAAAGACGTCATCGATCCGCGGACCGGAGAAGTCATCGCTCCCCGGAACACATACATCAACGACGACATCGCGCAGAAGATTGAGGAAGCCGGAATCAGGGAAGTTTGGATCCGCACGCTCCTCACCTGCGATTGCCACAACGGCGTCTGCGTGAAATGCTACGGCTCCGACCTTTCGACGGGAGACATCGTCGAAAAAGGCGAGGTCGTCGGCATCATCGCCGCGCAGTCGATCGGTGAACCGGGCACGCAGCTGACGATGCGTACCTTCCACTCCGGCGGCGTCGCCGGCGGCGAAGACATCACCCAAGGTTTGCCGCGTATTCAGGAACTCTTTGAAGCGCGCGAGCCGAAAGGAAAGGCGCTCATTTCTGAAATCGACGGCGTCGTGACCTCAATCAAAGAGGAACGCGACAACCGTTTCGAAATCAAAATCACGAATAAATTGAACAACGAGGAGAAGACCTACCTCACCGACAGCGGCAAGGTCGTCCTCGTGAAGGAGAAGGACTTCGTCCAGGCGGGCGACCGCTTGACGGAAGGCCTGATCCATCCGAAGGAACTCCTGAAAGTCGCGACCGCGGAAAGGGTCGAAGAATACATCCTGAAGGAAGTCCAGAAGGTTTACCGTTCGCAGGGCGTCGAAATCTCCGACAAGCACATCGAGATCATCATCAAGCAGATGCTCCAGAAGGTCTCGATTGTGAACGAAGGCGAAACCGATCTCCTGCCCGGAACCCTGATTTCCAAGAACGAACTCTTCGACATCATCTCCGATTGCCTGGAGAAGGGGAGAAAGGTCCCCGTCATCAGGTCGGTCATCCTTGGCATCACCAGGGCGTCCCTCAAGAGCGATTCCTTCCTCTCCGCAGCCAGCTTCCAGGAGACGACGCGCGTTCTCACCGAGGCGGCTATCCGCGGCAAGAAGGACACTTTGGAAGGACTCAAGGAGAACATCATCATCGGCGGCTTGATACCCGCCGGCACGGGGATTGTCGATGCGACTTACTTGGTTAATGAAAACAAAAAAAATTAATCAATTTCCTTTGACAAACCTCTCCAAAAAGTGTATAATATAGCGTACTTAAAAATTAAGTTTTGGCCCGTCCAAAACTTAATTTTAGGATCATTTGAAACACCCGGAACTGTGGTAATCATCAAGAAAGGAGAAACAAGAATGCCTACTATCAGCCAGTTGATTAGAAAGCCGCGCAAAGAAAAGGTTCGGAAGTCCAAATCCCCGCATCTTGGGATCAGTTTCAATTCTTTGAAAAAAGTATACAAAGATGTGAACTCTCCTCAGAAACGGGGCGTCTGCACCAGGGTCACCACGATGACCCCGAAGAAACCGAACTCCGCCATCCGGAAATACGCCCGTGTGCGTCTGTCCAATGGCTACGAAGTCAATGCCTACATCCCCGGTATCGGCCATAGATTGCAGGAACACAGCGTCGTCCTGATCCGTGGCGGCCGCGTCAAGGACCTGCCGGGTATGCGTTATCACATCATCCGCGGCACGCAGGATGCGACCGGCGTCGAAAACCGCAAGCAAGGTCGCAGCAAATACGGCGCAAAGAAAGAGAAATAAGATTCTTAATTCGAAAGGAGGATTATTATGCCACGAAAAGGACATGTGCCAAAGAGAAAAGTCTTACCCGATCCGATCTATGGTTCACCGATTGTCACAAGACTTATCAATAACATCATGAAGGACGGGAAAAAAGGCGTTGCTCAGAAGATCCTTTACAATGCCTTTGAGATTGTGGAAAAGAAAACGGGGCGTCCCGCTCTCGATGTCTTCAATGACGCCCTGAACAATATCACTCCCCAATTGGAAGTCCGCGCCCGGAGAATCGGCGGCGCCAACTATCAAGTACCGGTAGAAGTCAGACCCGAAAGAAAAATGACGTTGGCCTTGCGTTGGCTCGTCCAATACGCACGCCTGCGCAGAGAAAAAACCATGGAAGAAAAATTGGCGAATGAGATGATTGATGCCGCCAACGGCGTCGGAAACGCCGTCAAGAAACGTGACGACATGCACAAGATGGCGGAGTCGAACAAAGCATTTGCTCATTATTCATGGTAAGCAGGAGTTAAGTTATGCCACGTGAAAAAACTCTGGACAAAGTCCGGAATATCGGGATCATGGCTCACATTGATGCCGGTAAAACGACTGTTACCGAACGCGTTTTGTTTCATACCGGGAAGATTCACAAAATGGGAGAGACGCATGAAGGGGCAGCGACGATGGACTGGATGGAACAAGAGCAGGAACGCGGTATAACGATAACTTCAGCAGCAACGACAGCCTTTTGGAAAGATTGCATGATTAACATCATCGATACCCCTGGCCATGTGGACTTTACTGTTGAAGTCAGCCGTTCGCTCAGGGTTCTTGACGGAGCTGTCGCCGTTCTCGATGCTCAAGCGGGCGTCGAACCGCAAACGGAGACCGTTTGGCGCCAAGCGACCGAATATCACGTTCCAAGAATCGTTTTTGTAAACAAAATGGATAAAACCGGAGCCGACTTCGCTTATTCCGTTCAGAGCCTCAAGAAAAGGCTGGGCGCGAACGCCCATCCGATCCAGCTTCCTGTCGGGGCCGAAGCAGATTTCGGAACTATCATCGACCTTGTGGAAATGAAAGCCTACCGTTTTTCGGGGGACCCGCATGAGGATTATCAAGAAGTCCCGATTCCCGAGTACATGCTGGATGAGGCTTTGGTAAAAAGGGAAGAGCTAATTTCCGCCGTCGCCGATTTCGATGATGAAGTGATGGACACTTACCTCGGAGGGGAAGAAGTCTCGTCCGCTCTCTTGAAGAGAGCCATCCGGAAGGCAACTTTGACGGTGAAATTCTTCCCCGTGCTTTGCGGGACCGCGTTCAAGAACAAGGGTGTGAAGCTCCTGCTGGACGCGATTGTCGATTACCTGCCTTCTCCGCCCGAAGTCCCGGACATCAGGGGCACGAACAAACGGGGAGACGAGGTCATCGTGAGATCGGAGGACAACGGTCCCTTCGCCGCTCTCGCCTTCAAGGTTATGACCGACCCCTTCGTCGGGAAACTCACCTTCTTCCGGGTCTACCGGGGGAGCCTCAAATCGGGTTCCTACGTCTTGAACTCCAAGAAGGACAAGAAGGAAAGAATCGGCCGGATATTGAAGATGCATGCCAACCACAGGACTGAGGTCAGCGAAGTTTATGCCGGCGAAATCGCCGCCGCGGTCGGCCTGAAGGACACGACCACGGGGGACACGCTCTGCGACGAAGGCCACTTCGTCATACTTGAGTCGATGAATTTCCCCGAACCCGTCATCTCCGTCGCCATCGAACCGAAGACAAAGAACGACCAGGACAAGATGGGACAGGCGCTGATGCGGCTTGCGGAAGAGGACCCGACCTTCAAGACCTACGTGAACAAAGAGACAGGGCAGACGATCATCTCCGGAATGGGCGAACTCCATCTGGAAATCATCGTCGACAGGCTCCGCCGGGAATTCAAGGTCGAAGCCAACGTCGGCGAACCCCAGGTTTCCTACCGGGAGACAATCACCACTCCCGCGGAGATCGAAGGCAAGTTCGTCCGCCAGACCGGCGGCCGCGGCCAATACGGTCATGTTTGGATCCGTTTCGAGCCGAACCCCGGCAAGGGCTTCGAGTTTGTTGATGCAATCGTCGGCGGCGTTGTGCCGAAGGAATACATTCCTGCCGTCAAGAAGGGCCTGGAAAACGCCCTGAAGAGCGGAAACCTCGCCGGCTATGAGACCATCGACATTAAGGCGACCCTGTTCGACGGCTCCTACCATGAGGTCGACTCGAGCCAGATAGCTTTCGAGGTCGCGGCGAGTTACGCTTTCAAAGAAACCAAGAACAAGTGCAATCCCGTGCTCTTGGAACCGATCATGCAGGTCGAAGTCACGACCCCGGATGAATATCTGGGAAACGTCATCGCCGACCTTACAAGCCGCAGGGGAAGAATCGAAGGCCAGGACAGCCACGGAAACGCCCAGATTGTCAAGGCTTCCGTACCTCTCTCGGAGATGTTCGGTTATGCCACGGCTTTGCGGAGCAACACACAGGGAAGAGCCGTCTACACGATGCAGTTTTCGCGTTATGAAGTCTGTCCGAAACAGATTGCGGAAACGATTATTAAGAAGCAAACATCATAATTTCTCTATTATCGCTTGCAAAAATGAAAATTTTATTATAAAATATATTCATAAAAAAATTAGGAGGAAACATCAATGGCAAAAGCTAAATTTGAGCGTACAAAACCGCATGTTAATATCGGTACTATCGGTCACGTTGACCACGGAAAAACCACTCTTACATCGGCGATTACGCGCTTTTTGGCAAAACAAGGTCTTTCTCAAGTCCTTTCTTATGAACAGATCGACAAAGCTCCTGAAGAAAAAGCGCGCGGAATCACGATTAACACTTCCCACGTCGAATATGAAACCAAGACCCGTCACTATGCCCACGTAGACTGCCCCGGACATGCTGACTATGTCAAGAACATGATCACCGGTGCAGCGCAGATGGACGGCGCGATCCTCGTCGTCGCGGCGACTGACGGACCGATGGCTCAGACACGTGAGCACATCCTTCTCGCCCGTCAGGTGGGAGTTCCCCGCATTGTCGTCTTCTTGAACAAATGCGACATGGTCGATGACGAAGAACTCCTCGAACTCGTCGAAATGGAAGTCCGCGACCTCTTGAGCGAATATGACTTCCCCGGCGACGAAATCCCGGTCATCAGAGGTTCTGCTCTGAAGGCCATGGAAGGCGATCCGGAAGCGGAAAAGGCGATTCAAGAGTTGATGGACGCTGTCGACAGCTACATCCCGACTCCTTCCCGCGAAGTTGACAAACCCTTCCTGATGCCTGTCGAAGACGTCTTCACCATCACCGGCCGCGGAACCGTCGCCACCGGAAGAGTTGAGCGCGGAACCGTCAAAGTCGGCGACCAGGTTGAAATCGTCGGTATTAAACCGACCCTCACCACCGTCGTAACCGGCGTGGAAATGTTCCGTAAGCTCCTCGACCAAGCCGAAGCCGGAGACAACATCGGAACGCTCCTCCGCGGCGTGAACCGCGACCAAGTCGAACGCGGACAAGTTCTTGCGAAACCGAAGACCGTCACACCTCACACCGTTTTCGAAGCGCAAGTCTATGTTCTCACCAAGGAAGAAGGCGGCCGCCATACTCCGTTCTTCTCCAACTATCGTCCGCAATTCTACTTCCGTACGACTGACGTCACCGGCGTCATCGAACTTCCGGAAGGCGTCGAAATGGTCATGCCTGGAGACAATGCCAACCTGAAGGTCACATTGATCTACCCGATCGCGATCGAACTCGGAACGAAGTTCTCGATCCGTGAAGGCGGCCGCACCGTTGGTGCCGGAAACGTCACGAAGATCATTAAGTAATCTGGCGGAATAATTTAGGTAAAGCGTAAGCTTTACCTTTTTTTCTTTCGAAAAGAATGGTATAATATACATTAATAGGGAAGGTGGCCAATGATTAGAAGAGCTCTACCAAAGGACATCGAAGGAATTGAAAAGGTCGCTGAGGCGGCGAGGGCTTTCCTCAAAGCGAACGGCTCCCGCCAATGGCAGGACGGATACCCCTTCCGGGAGGACTTCCTCAGGGATATTGAAAAGGAAGCCCTTTTCGTCTTCGAGGAGGACGGCGAAATCCTCGGAACCGTCTCCCTACAAAAAGAGGAAGACGAAAATTACGCGGAGATTTTTGAAGGAAAATGGCTCAACGAGGAGCCCTACGTCGCTGTCCACCGCCTCGCCGTCCTGAAACAGGGAGGGGGAGTCGGACGGAAACTGCTTGGGTTTGCGGAAGAGTATGCCCGGAAGGAAGGCTTCCGGAACCTCCGCTGCGACACGACCGAGGAGAACCAGGTCATGCATCACCTGTTGAATGGCCTCGGTTACCAAAGGTGCGGAATCATCTATCTCAAGCGGACCCCCGTTCACAACAAACGGGTCGCCTATCAAAAAGTATTGCAGAAGGCAACAAACTGACAAGTTTGTGCTATAATAGAAATATAATATTATTCTGGAAAAGGTGTATAATATGATTGTGGACGCGCACATCCATCTCAACGACGAAAGATACCGGGAGATTCTCGATGAAGTGATTGAAGAAGCCCTTCAGGGGGGAGTCGTGAAGATGGTCGTTTCCGGCTATGACCGAGAAAGCAGCCTGAAGGCGGTTGAGATCGCCAAGAAATACGATTCCTGCTACGCCGCGGTCGGTCTCCATCCCTCCGAAGCGGTGAAGGATGCGGACCTGAGTTGGCTTCCTCCCCTGCTCAAAGCGGAGAAGGTCGTCGCCGTGGGCGAGATCGGACTCGACTACTACTGGGACAAATACCAACGGGAATTGCAGATCGAAGTTTTCAAAAAACAGATCGAGATGGCGAGGAGCGCGGGGCTGCCGATTGTGGTCCACAGCCGCGAAGCGGCCCAGGACACCTTCAACGTCCTGAAGGAAAGGATCCCGGGGCTTTTGCACTGCTTCCCCTACAGCGCGGAAATGGCGCGGGAATTTGTGAAACTGGGGTATTACTTGGGAATCGGGGGCGTGGTCACTTTCAAAAACAGTCGCGTCCTGAAAGAAGTCGTTGAAGCAATCGACTTGCAGCACCTGATTACGGAAACCGACGGGCCATATCTGGCGCCGGTTCCCCACCGGGGGAAACTGAACAAACCCGCCTACATCAGATTGGTCATTGAAAAGATCGCAGGAATAAAAGGGATGGATGTTGAAGCGGCGGAAGCCGCGCTTTATCAGAACGCCCGGAATTTATTCAATTTTTGAGGTAGCCTATGAAGAGATTTTTCTTTCTTTTGTTATTGTTGTTCCTGCTTTCCGGATGCAAGGATATCACCGTCAACGAAATATATAACAAGACCTACAATGTCGGCGAAATCAGCATCACGACTTTGGAAGAAGCCGTGATCGCGGTTTCGGAAGCCGCTCGGGAAGCGGTCGTCGGCGTCAGCAACTACCGGCGCAATACCTACTTCCAAGAGGTTTTACAATACACCGGAAGCGGCGTCGTCTATGAATGCGTCGCGGAGATGAAAGACGGTTCGACCAAAACCAACTGCGCCGAGACGATTGGGAGCGACCAAGTCCAAAACTACACCTACATGGTCGTCACCAACCGTCATGTTTTGGAAAATGACAGCGGCGTGGTCAACAGGAACGGCTTGGTCGTCAAGATTTACCTCGGTCCGGACAAGGGCGAGGTTTCCGCGACCCTTGTGGATTATGACAGAGATGTCGACCTCGCTGTCGTGAGATTCTCCTATTCCGGATACATCCGGCCCCTCAGGTTCGCGGATTCCGACAATCTCAGGATCGGGACCTTCGTTCTGGCGATCGGCAACCCCGCCGGGCATGAATACCACGGAACCACGACTTTCGGAATCGTCTCCGGCCCCCTTCGCTATCTCACCGACAAGCGGGGGAATAAAGTCGCTTACATCCAGCATGACGCCGCGATCAACAGCGGGAACAGCGGCGGCGCCTTGGTGAACCTGAACGGCGAAGTCGTGGGCATCAACACTTTGAAACTGGCGACCTCGGAGTTGGACAACATCTACGAGAACATGGGCTTCGCCATCCCCTCGAATCGGGTGCAAGAGTTTCTTGCCCAGATAAAGTAAAACCCTCATGAAAGGTTGGAGAATATGACAAGAAGAATACTGGCCATCATTTTGATATTGTTCGCTTCGTTCTTCCTTTCTTCCTGCGAGAAGGGAGGAGTGAACGGCGCCGTGGAACCGAAAGCCGTGGTGGTGAAGTCGGAAGGAAACGTCCGATCTGTCGCGGTCGGGAAAACCCTGCAGCTCCAGGCTACGGTTTATCCGGAAGCGGCTTCGCAGACGGTTGTCTGGTCATCGAACAACAACGAAATCGCGACCGTCAGCCAAGGCGGACTCGTCAGGGGAGTCAGGGCAGGAAATGTGAAGATCACCGCCAAAGTCTCCTCCGCATCGGATTACATTTACATCACGGTCTATGAGGAAACGGTGCCCACCTCTTCGCTGGAGATTACGGGATATGAAGAGATATATGTCGATGAATATGTGAAACTGGGTTATGAGTTGACGCCGGAAAACGCGAACGAGAATATCACCTGGTCGGTTGACGATGAAGAAATCTCGAAGATCGACCAGAACGGCCGGCTTCTGGGACTTAAAAGCGGCAGGGTAAACGTCACCGCCGTCAGCGGCGAAACGAGTGACACGGTCGCGGTCGACATCCGCGCCCGGAGCGGTAATCCCGAAGGCATCTTTTTGAAAGGCCGGGAAATCATGGAGGCCGGAGAGGAGCAGAGGCTCAGGGTCCTGACCCAGCCCCGGAGCGCTTTGAACGCCGCCCTCTTCGCTTCCAGCGATGAGACGGTCGCGACCGTCGACGAGTACGGGGTCGTGAAGGCCGTCGGCAGCGGAAAAGCCACAATCACCGCGACTTCCAAGCACGGGGGCGGAGTTGCCGTTTTGGAAATCGAAGTCCGGGACTATCGGATCGACCTCACCAATTGGTCCGAGACCTTCAAACAGGTCATCGCTGCGACCGCGAATTCGGTTTTCGGAGTCGCCAACTATCAAAACGTCCTGACCACCGGCGGGAACTACCAGCTCCAAAAGATGTCAATCGGGAGCGGCGTCATCTACAAGGTCTGGTTCGAACTTGCGGACGGAAGCCTCGTACATGACATCGAGGATCTTGAAAGCTTCAAAGATGTCAAAACATACCATTACTTCCTCGTCACGAACAAGCATGTTGTAAAAGGTTCGGACGCCCTTAAGATCTACCTCCATGACATTGATGAGGAGATTCCCGCCGAATTGATCCAATACGATGAGAAGGTCGACATCGCCGTCGTCCGTTTCGAGCACGACAGGTACCTGAGGCCTTTGAAATTCGCGGACACGAGCAATCTTCAGTCCGGAGAGCATGTCATCGCGCTCGGCAATCCTTCCGGATTCGAATATTCATCCTCGGCGACCCACGGCATCATCTCCCATCCGAAACGCTACATCCCGGATGACACCGACGGGGACGGCGTCAACGACTGGGAGCCGGAATACATCCAACACGACGCCGCGATCAACCCCGGAAACAGCGGCGGCCCGCTCCTGAACCTCCAGGGGGAAATCATTGGCATCAATACCCTGAAATTCGCCTCGGAAAACATCGACAACATGGGATTCTCGATTCCGAGCCACATCGTCACGCATCTCCTCGGTTATCTCGAGAATAACCAGGTTCCGGTTAGAGCGGTACTGGGTGTCACAACCTACCAAGTGCGTGATCTTCTGGAAAACCCCAATCCGGAATATCCGGTTCCGGAAGGAATCACCTATGGCCTTTTTGTGATTTCCGTCGTTCCCGGAAGCAAGGCGGACGAAGGTGGCCTGCAAGCCGGGGACATCATTCTCAAGGCGAACTCCCGCGAATTGAAGAAGACCCTGGAACTGCGGTCGGAACTGGATAAAATCATTGTCGGTTCCGGCGACCAACTGATTCTGGAGGTCTACCGGGACGGAGGGACCATCGAAATCATCCTCACATACTGAAAAAACAGGGCTTTCCCAAATGGGAAAGCCTTTTTTAATTGTAGATGTACCAGGGGAGGTTGTCGGCTTTGAAATAAAGATCCTTGCGGTATTCATTCTTCTTGGCGATCAGACCGGTCGTCGGATTCACCTTGATGCTGATGACGTTCTCCGGAACCTCGTACCAGCACTCTCCTTTGCCTTTCAGGTAGTTTTCCATGATGTCCGCCCAGATGTGTTTGATGAACTTCACCTCGGAATTCTCGATGAATTTCTTCTTGTCATAGCCGGTCCAAACTCCGAGGACGATGTCTGCGTTGTAACCGATCATCCAGTTGTCGGTGTTCGTCGTCCCGCTTTTTCCGGCGTATTTTCTGGTGAGTTTGTTCGCGATTGGAGCTCCGGTCGTCGCGATGTTGATTGCCAGGCGGTTGTCGAAGACGTTGGTCATCGTTTCCGAAAGGATGAAACAGCTGTCGGGGCTGTATTCCTGCTCGAAATCATTCTTGGCTTCATAGACGACTTTGCCTTTCTCATCGACGATCTTCGTGATGTAGACCGGTTTGACCTTTTTCCCGAGGCTTGCGAAACGGGCGTAACCCTGCACGAGTTCGGACAAGTAGACTTCGCTCGTCCCCAAGGCGAGGGAGACATTGTCGTTGATCGGGGTTGTGAAGCCGAAGTCCTTCAAGGTTTTGACCATGACTTCGGTTCCGAGGAAGAGATGGGTCTTGATCGCGTAGATGTTGTCGGAAACCGCGATGGCATAGGCCATAGAAACGTCCCGGTCGGGATAGATGTCGTTGAAGTTCGTGGGTGAGTAGACCTGGCCGTTGACGTAGAAGTTCGTCTTCGTGCTTTTGAAGGTCGTCGCCGGTGAAAAACCGTGTTCCAGGGCCGCGTAGTAAAGGAAGGGCTTGATCGCGGAGCCTGGCTGCCTGAGCGCCATCGTCGCCCGGTTGAAAGTGGAGGCGTTGTAGTCCTTTCCGCCGATGCAGCCGAGGACATGCCCGGTCTTGGGATCGATCGCGTACAGGGCTATTTCCAAGTCGCTTCCTTCGGGAAAGTGTTCTTCAATCGTGGCCAAAGCGATTTTGTTGAAATTGAGGTCAAGCCCCGTGTAGACCTTGACGTTGTCGTAGCGGTCGAAGATCTTCAGTTTCTCGAGTTCCTTCATGACGAGATCCTGGTAGTAGGGAGCGTTCTCGTCCTCAATGCGGTCGAGTTTTCCGTAGAACTGCAAAACCTCCTGTTTCGCTTCGTAGTTTTGCAGTTCGGTGATCTTTCCGTCCTCGTACATTTCGTCGAGAATCAGGAAGCGGCGTTTCTGGTTGTTTTCCGGGTTGTTTATCGGCGAATAATAGACGGGACCTTTGGGAATGGCGGCGAGGGTCGCCGCTTCCGCAAGCGTCACGTCCTTCGCGTGCTTGTTGAAATAAAAGAGGCAGGCGTCCTCGATGCCGTAGATTCCGTGGTCGAAATAGATGGTGTTGAGGTAACCTTCCAAGATCTCCTCCTTGGAATACTTGGCTTCGAGGTTGATCGCGATCATGATCTCTTCGGTTTTCCTCCTTATGCTCTGGGAAGAGGAAAGGAAGAGGTTCCTTGCGTATTGCTGGGTGATCGTGGAACCGCCCTGGATGATGTCCCGGTTTGTGATATTGGCGAGAAGGGCGCCGCCGATGCGGAGGATGTCGATTCCCTTGTGGGAGTAGAATTTCTTGTCCTCAATGGAGATGAAAGCGTCGATGATGTCCTGGTCAATTTCTTCCAAGGGGACGTAGTTTTGCTTCGTGGCGTTGTTCAAAGTGAAGAATTTTTCCCCGTTCCGGTCGTAGACCTCGACGTTCACGATTTTCGGGATCCTGTAATCCAGGCGGGAGGTATAGTATATGAATCCTCCGACAAGAATAAAAACAATGATCACGGTGAATATGAAGACATATTTCAGCAATTTCAGCAGCTTCCGCATTTTCTCACTTCCGGATTTATTTTTTCCAGAAAAAAAGGCCCTATCACAGAAAAAAAACCCAATCAGATTGGGTTCATAAGAAACTCTTTGATTCTTTCATATTGCTCTTCGATTTTCAAAGAGCTTCCGTTCAAAGGGCCGACGCAGAAGAGATCTTCGCGGCTGGTTTGGAAATAAAAGTTAGTTACGACCAGGCCGCCGTCCATGAGGACCTCTTCGTCTCCCAAGGTTTCCAGATCGGAAAAAATCAGGCAATCGAAAGTGATGCCGGGTTCGAGCGTGTACTTGCCTTTGAGTTTTCGGGGCGGCTTCACCCAGAGATGGTCGATGCCCTGGAAAATGTCCTTCGGGTCATGTTCGATCACTAAAGCCGCATGCATGGTTCCTCCTAGGGGCTGAAGACGGGTCTGATCAGGCTCTCGTTCTTCCCGACCCGGACCAAAGGCGCGCTTTGGGCGGGTTTTTTCAGGAAAGCGATGATGAAGGGGTTCTTCTTGTTCGGAAGTCTGTAGGAACAATGGATGATTCCGATGGTCCGGCCGCGGTCGTTGTAGATCTTGTCCTTGTTCGTGACGAGGAAGTTCTTTTCCAGTTCGTATTTTCTGATCTTCACGGCTTTCGCTTTCGCCTTTTTCAGTGGATAAAGGACGTTCACGACGCCCAGGCGGTAGGCTTTCGGAATCTTCGCGATGTTCAGGATGACGTTGTTATTATACAGGAAAAGTTTCTCCGCTTCAAGGGAAATCGGCTTGAAATTGAGGGAGAGGAAGTGTTTCATGACCGCCTTTTCGTCCTTGATGGGCGCGAGGAGCTGGATGTACGGGTATTTCTGCCTTTTCGCCCGGTAGATGTAGCGGTGCTCGAGATCCCGGAAGAACTCCTTGGCCTGGCTTCCGTGAAAGGCGAAGAAGGCGTACTCCTTCGTGCAGTCGCTCACGACCGTGGCGCGGAAGCGGCGCCTCGTCTTTTTCAGATGCTTCAGGATTTTTTCCCCCTCTTCGCCGATGACCAAATACCGGTAGTGGCTCAGGCGGAGGACCAGGACTTCGGAGATGAATTTCCTGCCCCGCATGAAGACGGTGAAGAAGGCGGTTTCCTTGTCCGGGTTCCGGCAGGGGGAGCAGTCGTTGATGAGATCCAGGGAAGCGGGACCGGATACGAGGATTTTCCCGAGGTGGGAGAGATTGACGATTCCGACGCTGTTTCTGGCTTTCAGGTAGGATTCATAGGTTTCGTTCACGCTTTGGCAGTTTTCTTGCATAAACATACCTCCGTTTATAGTCTGCACGGAAGTTCTCCAAACATACGAAAAAACTCTGGAAAAAGAAGCGCTTTTATGGTAGAATAAGATAATTAAAGGGAGAATCGAAAGGAGCAATCATGGGTCTGACCGCAGGAATAGTCGGTCTTCCGAATGTCGGGAAATCGACTTTATTTAATGCCGTTACGAAAGCAAGCGTACTCGCCGCCAACTATCCCTTTGCAACGATTGAACCGAACGTCGGAATCGTCGAGGTTCGGGACGAAAGGCTGGAGCGGATCGTCGCGGCGGTGAAGCCGAGAAACGTGGTCCGGGCCTCTTTTTCTTTTACCGACATCGCGGGGCTCGTCAAGGGAGCCGCGAACGGTGAGGGCCTTGGGAACCAGTTCCTTTCCCACATCAGGAACGTCGACTGCATCTGCCAGGTCGTGCGGTGCTTCGACGACCCCGACGTTATCCATGTCTCCGGCCGGGTCGATCCGGTCGCCGACATCGAAATCGTCAACCTGGAACTGATGCTTTCCGACTTGGACATCATCAACAGAAGACTGCCGAAGATCGAGAAGAAAGCCCAGCTGAAGGTCGAAGCAGATGCGGAAGCGGAATATGAGGTTTTGATGAAGATCAAGAAGGAACTCGAATCCGGAAGGAGGAAGGTTCAGCTTTCCCCGGAAGAGGCCTTCTTGGTGAAACCATACAATTTTCTCACCCTGAAGCCGATGATCTATGTCTGCAATGTCTCCGAGGACGCGTTGCTTGCAGACAACGACTATGTGAAGGCAGTAAAGGAATTCGCCGCGGCGGAAGGAAGTGGGGTCGTCAAGATTTGCGCGCAGCTTGAAGCCGAACTTGTGGAGTTGGACGAGGAATCGCGGAAACTCTTTCTCGAGGAACTGGGGCTTCCGGAAAGCGGGCTGGACAAGCTCACCCGGGAAGCCTACAACCTGTTGGGGCTTGCGACCTTCTTCACCGCGGGCGAAAAGGAAGTCCGGGCCTGGACCTTCAGAAGGGGGATGAAGGCTTCGGAATGCGCCGGCATCATCCATTCCGATTTCGAGCGCGGCTTTATCCGTGCGGAAGTGACCGCTTATGCGGATTTTGAGAAATACGGGAGCCTGCAGAAAGCGAAGGAAGCGGGAAGGATGCGCTCCGAAGGCCGGGACTACCTGATGCAGGACGGGGACATCGTGCTTTTCCGCTTCAACGTGTAGGTGGGACCATGAAAGCCTGGATACTGAACATCGGGGACGAAGTGCTCCTCGGAAAGGTATGCAACACGAACGCATCCTTCCTCGGCCGGGAACTTTTCAAACTCGGCATCGCTCTGGAGCGGGTCGCGGTCGTCGGCGACGATTCCGGAATGATCAAGAAGGAACTGGCCCTGTTTGAGAAAAGCGAGGCTGACCTCCTCATCACCACCGGCGGGCTCGGTCCGACCCACGACGACCTCACCAAGGAAGCGGTCTTTGAGTTCTTCGGCCTGAAAGCCGAAACCAGGGAGGCGGTCGTGCGGAACCTGGAAGCCTATTTCGGCGGGGATTATCCCAAGACCAACCTGAAGCAGGCCAACTTCCCGCAAGAGGCGGTCCTCCTGGAGAACAGAATCGGGACCGCTCCGGGGGCGATTCTGAAAATGCGCGGCAAAACTTATGTTCTGCTCGTCGGTCCGCCTGCGGAAATGCGGGCGATGTTCACAGAATCCGTCCTTCCCCGTCTTCAGGTATTTTCCGCGGAAAGTTTTGCTGCGGAATTCATCGCCATGGGCAAGGGTGAATCGGAGTTCGAGGAGTACCTGGGAGAGTTGTATAAAAGACACCCCGAAGTCAGTTTCGCAACCTACCCTGAGGAAGGAAGGATCCGGTTTCTGCTCAGAAGCGGGAACGACCAAGCGTTTGCAGCGGCGCTTTCGGAATTCAGGGCCCTGATGGAGGATTATCTGATTGGCGCGGACGGCCTCACCATCGAGGAAGCGGTGATCAACCTCCTGAAGAGCAAGGGATACAAGGTGAGCGTTGCGGAAAGCTGCACGGGAGGAATGCTCGCTTCCTTCCTGGTGAACGTCCCCGGGGCTTCCGACGTCTTCCATGAAGGTTTCGTGACCTATTCGAACGAGGCGAAGATGAAGTACCTGGGCGTCCGGAAAGAGACGCTGGACCGGTTCGGCGCGGTTTCGGAAGAAGTCGTCCGGGAGATGGTTGAAGGAATCAAAAGACGGAACGGCGCGGAAGCGAGGATCGCGATTAGCGGCATCGCCGGGCCGGGAGGGGGGACGGCGGAAAAACCCGTCGGTCTCGTCCATTACGCAATCGGCTTCAAGGATGAGGTGATTGCGGAAGCGAAGATTTTCAAAGGCAATCGGGAACAGATCCGCAGGAGGACCTGCCTTTGGGTCCTATACCGGCTGTTTTGCCTGCTCAAGGCGGATCAGTTTCAGGACATAAATAAGGAATAGACGGAGGAAAAAATGGAAGAGAACAACTACATCAATGAGCAATTGCTGAAAAAGATTTCGGAAGAACAGAATGTGAAGATCACGCAAATCAAGGCGGTTCTGAAATTGATCGAGGAAGGGGGAACGGTGCCTTTCATCGCCCGTTATCGGAAAGAGGCGACCGGTGGTTTGGACGAGGAGCAGATCCGCGCCATCTACCAGGAATGGGATTACGGGCAGAAATTAGCGGAAAGGAAAGAAGCGGTCATGCGCCTGATCGAAGAGAAGGGCAAACTGACCGAAGACATAAAGAGGGACATCATCAACGCGACGAAACTCGCTGAATTGGAGGACATCTACCGTCCTTACAAGGAAAAGAAAAAGACAAGGGCGACCGAAGCGAAACGGAAGGGCTTGGAGCCGCTTGCGGATTACCTGCTTTCCTTCCCTCTTACCGGAGATGTGCTTGCGGAAGCGCGGAAGTATGTGACGGCGGAAGTTACTGATGAACTTGAAAAACAGGGCCTGGTTGTGAAGAACGAAGCGGAAGCCTTGCAGGGTGCGAAGGACATCATCGCCGAAATCGTCTCCGACGACCCCCGCTACCGGAAATGGATCCGGAACTTCTATGAAAGATACGCGAACATCACTTCGAGCGTCCGGGAAGATGCCGTCGATGAGAAGCGCGTTTATGAGATGTACTACAACTACAGCGAACCGATAAAGACGATCAAACACCACCGCGTGCTTGCGCTCAACAGGGGCGAAGCTGAAAAGGTGCTGAAAGTGGCGATCGATGAGGATGTCGACCGCGTCCTGAAGTTCCTGAACAGGAACGTCGTCCTGAATCCGGATTCGGTCACCGCCCCCTATGTCATGGAAGCGGTCGAAGACGCCTACCGGCGCCTGATCAAACCCTCGGTCGAAAGGGAGGTCAGGGCGGAACTGAAGGAAAAGGCGGAGGACCAGGCGATCAAGGTCTTCATGGAGAACCTCAGGAACTACCTCCTGACGCCGCCGCTAAAGGGCAAGATCGTGCTCGGAATCGACCCCGCCTACAGGACCGGCTGCAAGCTTGCGGTCGTGGATGAGACCGGAAAGGTTTTGCATAAAGGCGTCATTTTCCCGAACCAGACCAAGAAGGGAGCGGAAGTCAAGGAAGAGGATTACGGCAAGAGCGAACAGACCATCCTTGAACTGATCAACAAGTTCAACATCCAGGTCATCGCCATCGGAAACGGCACCGCGAGCAGGGAAACCGAACAGTTTGTCGCCGAAACGTTGAAGAAGACGGACAAGGACGTGAAATACATCATCGTCAACGAAGCCGGCGCTTCGGTCTATTCCGCAAGCGACCTGGCGCGCGAGGAATTCCCCGACTACCATGTCGAGGAAAGATCGGCCGTCTCGATCGCGAGAAGGCTCCAGGATCCGCTCGCGGAACTCGTGAAGATCGATCCGAAATCGATTGGCGTCGGCCAATACCAGTACGATGTCTCCCAGGCGAAACTGAGCGAGTCGCTCGACTTCGTCGTCATGAGCGCCGTGAACAAGGTCGGCGTGAACGTCAACAGCGCCTCCGTGCCCCTGTTGCAGCGCGTCTCCGGCCTGAACGCCCGCACCGCCAAGCTGATTGTCGATTACAGGAACGAGCACGGAAGTTTCAAGAACCGTGAAGAATTGAAAAAAATCAAGGGCATCGGTCCGAAAACTCTTGAACAGGCTTACGGCTTCCTCCGGATTCCCGACGGCGACGAGAAACTGGACATGACGGGAATCCATCCGGAAAGCTACGGGGTTGCGGAAAAGATCCTGGAAAGGCTCGGCTTCACCAAGAACGACATCGGAAGCGAAGCACTTGTGGAAGCGATCAAGAAGGCGGACCGGAAGAAACTCCGGGAAGGGCTCGATGTCGGCGAATACACCTTCAACGACATCCTCGACGCCTTCATCGCCCCGCTCCGCGACCCGCGTGACGATTTCGACAAGCCGATTCTCCGGAGCGACGTTTTGAAACTTGAAGACCTGAAGCCGGGAATGGAACTCCAGGGAACGGTGAGGAATGTCGTCGATTTCGGCGCCTTCGTCGACTGCGGTGTCAAGGAGGACGGACTGGTGCATCTGTCCCGCTTAAGCAAGGACTACATCAAGCATCCGCTCGATGTCGTGAGCGTCGGCCAGATCGTGAAGGTCTGGGTCGTCTCCGTCGAACCGCTGAAGGGGCGCATCGAACTCTCGATGATACCTCCGCATGAGGAGTGAATTGAAAACGGAACCGAGAAATTGGTTCCGTTTTCTTGGTTTTTCCAAGCAATTGTTGTATAATAAAAAGGGTGGTAGAAGTGGAACAGTATAAGATTGTGGAAAAGGTCGCGGAGAAGATCATCTCCGAGAAGGCTTGCGAAGCGATCTACCTCAAAGGGGAAATCGCTTCCAAGGAACATGACGAATATTCGGACGTGGACCTCCTCGTTTTGGTGGCTTTCGGAAACTACGATCGCTTCCTGGACAAAAGGCTGGAATACGCGGAAGCGTACCAACCGGTTCTCTATCATAATTTCACTTTTAAGACCTATCCCCTCCTGCTCTGCGTGTATGAGAATGGCTACCGCCTGAACCTTTACACCGCGAACGACCAGAATTTCCTCCAGACCGGGGAGTTTCTGGTCATTCACGACCCCAAAAAACTGCTTTCCGGATACGAAAAGGTTTCCTTGAGTTTTTCGCCGGCAGAAATCCGGGACCTGCTCGACTCCTTTTCTTTGACCGCCAAGGATTATTATGTCGCAGAAATGCGCAACGACGACATATACGCCTTTTCCCTCGCCCACACCCTTTTCGAGATCTTCGCGTCGCTTTATCGGATCGGTTTCGACGCGGAAAACGCGAAAAGGGGCCTGAGGAATTTCCTCCGCAAGGGGGATTATGAATCCCGAAGGACGGTGCGGGAGATCGCCCAGAAACTTAATTTGGAAAAGCACTTGGAGGCGGTCAGACTGATGTTCGTCGCCCTTGACGGACTGCTTGGGAACCTGCCCTTGAAGATTGTGGAGAACATAAACTTTGACTTCTATAACCATTCAAAAAATCTCATCATGAGCATATAAGAGAGGAGTCTATGAAACATATTTTCATCATCAACCCGAAAGCCGGAAAATCGGATCAGACCGAAAAGGTCAAGGAGGCCGTGAAGAAGGAGCTTCCGGAAGAAGAGGTCGTCTTTTATGTGACCGAGGGACCGCTCGCGGCGCGGGATTTCGTCATCCGCTACTGCAAGGAACATCCGGAGGAGGAGAAACGGTTCTACAGCTGCGGGGGCGACGGGACCTTGAATGAGGTCGCGAACGGTGCGATCGGCTTTCCGAACACGGAGATTGCTTGCCTGCCCATCGGTTCGGGCAACGATTTCGTCAAGAACTTCGGAAAAATCGCGGACTTCCGGAACCTTCCCGAACTGATCAAGGGAAGGGCGGTCGCGATTGATGCCATCCGGTTCAACGACCACTACCTCGTCAACATCTTCAACCTGGGATTGGACGCCGATGTGTGCGAGCGGATGATCCGCTACAAACGTCTGCCCCTTGTTTCCGGGAAGGGAGCCTACATCCTGGGACTGGTCGTGAGTTTCTTTTCCAAATTCACGCAGAAGATGAGGATTTTCGTCGACGGGGAGGAGTTTTTCTCTGGGGAAGCGACGCTCTGTGCCGCCGCGAACGGAGTCTGCTACGGCGGGGGATTCTACTGCACGCCCCAGGCGAAAACCGACGACGGACTTATGGACATCCTGGTCGTGAAGAAGGTTTCCAGGATCAAGTTCCTGAAGTTCGTAAAGAAGTTCAAAGAGGGGAGACACCTTGACGTTCCGGAACTCAAAGAATACATTTTCTTCCGGCGCGGGAAGGTCGTAGAAATCGAGGCGGAGAAGCCGATTAACTGCTGTTTCGACGGGGAAATCACGAAGGACGAAAGGATCAAGATCGAAATCCTTCCGAAAATGCTCAAGTTTGTGGTTCCAGAAAGGCTGCTTGAGCCATCTGCAAGTTGACATTTTGCCGAAATTTTTATATAATTAAGAATAACTTGAGGAGGAAATTATTATGGTATTTGAAAAAGTAAGAAAGATAATCGCGAAAGAACTGAATCTGAAGGAAGAAGACATCAAGCTCGAATCCCGGCTCGCCGAGGATTTGGGCGCCGACTCTTTGGACGCCGTTGAATTGATCATGGCGATCGAAGAGGAATTCGACGTCACGGTCAGCGATGAATCCGCCCAGGGCATCCGGACGGTCCGCGACATCGTCGAGTATTTGGAGAAAAAATAATTGAAAAAGACTTTAAACTTCGGTTTAAAGTTTTTTCATTTCTAAAACCTCCCATTTCGGATATAATGAAAGGGAGGTGAAATGATGGATAGAAGGGAGATCCTGAAAAGGCTCGAACGCGGGCAAATCAGCGCCGAAGAAGCGGAAAGGCTTCTGGCAGAGCTTGACGGGAACGGCTTCCGGAAGGAAAAAGAGGAATTCGAAGAAAAACTGAACCTTTTCCTCGCTGATTTCGGAAACCTCCTCAAGAGCGCCGTCAGGTTCCTGGAAGAGAGAATCGAAGAAGCCTTTCCCTCGGAAAAAGAGTAAAGTTGCTTGCGAAAACGCTGAAAAAAGAGTAAAATAATTACAATTATCATTTGAAAGATCAATTATGGGAAATTTGCTGGCAAAAATCTTCATAAAAAACCACCGGGACTATGAGGACCCGAAGGTCAGGACCGCCTACGGGGTTTTGTCCGGAGCGGTCGGATTCGCGAGCAACCTGCTTCTTTCCGCCGCGAAGATCGTCTTCGGAATCCTCACCGCGAGCATCGCGGTGCTGGCGGACGGAATCAACAACCTTTCCGATTCCGGAACCTCCCTCATCACGATGATCGGCTTCAGGATGTCAGGACGCCCCGCAGACAAGGACCACCCCTACGGGCACGAACGCCTGGAGTACGTGACGGGACTGATCCTTTCTTTGATTATCCTTGCGGTCGGCGGGGCTCTCCTGAAATCTTCGGTGGAAAAGATCATCAAGCCGGAAGCCCTGGCGGTCGATTGGTTCACGATCGTCATGCTCGCCGGCGCCATCCTCCTCAAACTTTGGCAGAGCCTTTTGTACAGGAACTACGGGAAACTCATCCACTCGCAGACGCTCATGGCCTCCTCGGCCGACAGCAGGAACGACTGCCTGCAGACCGGGGCGGTCCTCATTTCCTGCCTCGTCTTCCGCGCCTACAATCTGAACATCGACGGCTATGTCGGCTTGCTGGTTTCGATCATGGTCCTGCTCGGAAGCGTGAAGATGGTCAAAGGGATGGTTTCCGCCCTGATCGGAGAAGCGCCGAAGAAGGAATTCGTGGAGGGCATGCGGGAGGAAATCGCCTCCTACCCGGGAATCCTCGGTGTCCACGACCTCGTGATCCACAGCTACGGACCGCGGAAGACCTTCATCACGGCGCATGCGGAAGTGGACGCTTCCGTCAACGTCTTGGATAGCCACCATCTGCTGGACCGAATCGAACGGGATTTTTTGGAAAAGCGCGGAATCGATCTGGTCCTCCATCTGGACCCGGTCGAAAAAGACAAAAAAACGGAACGACTCAAAGAACTTACGGAAAAGGTTCTGAAGGAAATCGACGAAAGGCTCGGCTTCCATGACTTCCGGATCAGCGAGGATCAGGAAGGAACGAAACTCTTTTTCGACGTCGTCATGCCGGCGAAATTTCCTTTAAGCGAAGAGGAACTGAAACAAGAGATAACGAAAAGGCTGAAAGAACATGACGAAGGTTTGAATCCGATCATCACGGTTGATTTACATTTCTAGAAGGCGGGAGGATTTATGAATGCGATAAGAAAATGGAAAGAAAATGAAGAACTTAACCCGGAACTGAAAGCGGAACTGGATGCAATGACCGAATCGGAACTCCAGGAAGCCTTTTATAAGCATTTGGAATTCGGGACCGCGGGGATGAGGGGAATCATCGGCCCAGGAACCAACCGCATTAATGTATATACTTTGCGAAAAGCTAGCTACGGGTATGGAAAATATCTGCTGAATAAATATTCCCGGCCTGCGGTCGTCATCGCCTACGACACCAGGCACAAATCCCGGGAGTTCGCGGAAGAATGCGCGAAGGTTCTGGGCGGGATGAAAATTAAAGTCCATCTCTTCCCCAAACCGACTCCGACCCCGGAACTCTCCTTCGCGGTGCGTCATCTGCAAGCCCAGGGCGGCATCGTCATCACCGCGAGCCACAACCCCCCGAAATTCAACGGATGCAAATTTTATGACGAGTACGGCTGCCAGCTGGTCCCAGAACTCGTGGAGGAGGTCTTGGAGGAGTTGGCGCAGGCCCCGGACGCCTTCGCGATTCCCGTGGGGGATTTTGAAGGGCTCCTTTCGGAAGGATGCATCAACCTCCTGGGCGAGGAAGTGGATGAAGCTTATTTGTCGGAAGTGAAGAAGGTCGCAGTCAATCCGAAACTGCGGAAGGAAGACTTCAGACTTGTCTTCACGCCCCTGCACGGAACGGCCGCCCTTCCCGGAGAAAAACTTCTCCACGATTTCGGATACGCCTACGTGACTGTGGCGGAACAGATGACGCCCGACCCGGAATTTCGGACGGTCCGATACCCTAACCCGGAAGATCCGGATGCTTTCCGGCTTGCGATTGAATACGGAAAAAGGAGCGGAGCCGACATCTTGCTTGCGACCGATCCGGACGCGGATAGGATCGGGGTCGCGGTCTTTGACGGGCGCGACTACGTCCTCCTTTCCGGAAACCAGACCGGAGCGATACTCCTGCACTACCTCATCAGCGAAAAGAAGCCGAAGAAGAACGCGGTCGTCTTCAAATCAATCGTCACTTCCGACCTGGGAGAAAAAATCGCCCGGGCGGCCGGGCTTGAGGTTGTCTCGACTTTGACCGGTTTCAAATACATTGGCGACCAGATCAGGCTGCTGGAGAACACGGACAAAGAATTCTTTTTCGGTTATGAAGAATCCTTCGGATACGTGATCAAACCCTTCGTCCGCGACAAGGATTCCCTTCAGGCCCTTGTGGTCTGCGCGGAAGCCGCGAACTTCTATAAACTCCAAGGGATGACCTTGCTTGATGTCTTGGAGGAAATCCAGCGGGAATACGGGTACCATGCAGACGCGGTCGTCAATCTCGAATTCGCGGGAAAAGCCGGAGCGGAAAGAATCCAGGCAATCATGGAATCCTTCCGGAACAACCGCTTCACCCATTTCGGAAGCGTCAACATCAAAGCCGCGGAGGATTATTTGAAAAGAATCCGGCTCTGCGGAAATGAGAGGACCCCTTTGACGCTTCCCGCCTCCGACGTGCTTAAGTTCTACCTGGAGGACGGCTCCTGGGTGGTCCTTCGCCCGAGCGGGACTGAACCGAAACTGAAGATCTATTTCGCCGCCGCATCCCCGAACAAGGATGAAGCGGAAAACAGAATAAAAGAATTGCAGGCTGAGATCCTCAGCATGATAGAGAAGGTAGGTTAATATGAACAAACATTTTTTTGAGACCAATCGCAAGAACTATTTGCAGAAAATCGAAAACAACTCCCTTTCCTTGTTCTTTTCGGGGAGGGTTTATCCGAAATCGGCAGATGAAGATTTTGAGTTCGAAGTGAACAAGAACTTCTATTACCTCACCGGAATCAACCAGGAAAAAGTTGTTTTGGCGCTTGTGAAACGGGAAGAACCGGAAACAATCCTTTTCATTGAAAAAAACGACCCCGTTTTAAGCAAATGGGTCGGCAGGAAACTGGAAAAGGAAGAGGCGGCAGAGATTTCCGGGGTTGCGGACGTCCGCTACCTGGATGAGTTTGAGTACTTCCTTTACGAGCTTTTCAATGCTCACCGGAGCTACAAGAAAAAACCGGAGGTGCTCTATCTCGACCTGAAGCGCCGGCGCGATTTCACGACCCAGGAAATCCTTTTCGTGAGGAACTTCAAAAAGGATTATCCGGACATCGCTGTGAAGAACGCCTATGACATTGTCGTGGGCTTGAGGACGATCAAATCTCCGGAAGAGATCGAACTGATCAAGGCGAGCATCGAGACGACGAAGGGCGGCCTGGAAACGATGCTGAAGGTCGCAAAGCCGGGAATGTACGAGTACCAGCTCGAATCCTACTTTGACCAATACATCAAGATGAACGGGCAGAAGACCCACGCTTTCAAGATGATCTGCGCTTCCGGAAAGAACGCCGCGATCCTCCATTATGTGCGGAACAACACGCTGATGAAGGAAGGCGACCTGGTGCTTTTTGACCTGGGCACGAGGACCGATTTCTATGTGAGTGACATTTCCCGGACAATCCCCGTGAGCGGGAAATTCCCGGAAAGAGCGCGCGCCGTCTACCGGGAAGTCCTGGAAGTGAACAAGAAATGCATCGACTTTGTGAAGCCGGGTGTCACCTGGCCGGAGTTCAACGATTACGCGAGGGGATTGCTTGCGGAAGCGGCGGAACGCCTCGGACTCATCAAGGACAGAAGCGAAATCAGGAAATACTATTGGCACAGCATCGGCCACTTCATCGGCTTGGACACACACGACCCGGGAAGTTATGAGATTCCCTTCAAGCCGGGAATGGTCCTGACTGTCGAGCCGGGACTCTACATCGAAGAGGAAAACATCGGCGTGAGGATCGAGGACAATGTCGTGGTGACCGAAGACGGCTGCGTCAACCTGAGTGCCGGAATCATCAAGGAAATCGAAGACATCGAAAACTTCATGAAGTAAGTAAATGCCGGGATTCTCGGCATTTTTTCTTTGACGGAAAAAGCTCGGTGCAAAAAAAGTTTGACATTTATTTCGCTTTTTTTTATAATCATTACAATTATTGTTAGGAAAAGGTTCAGTATGGATAAATTTGTAAAGGAACTATTGACTGAAGATGTATTAGTAGAAACAGCAAAAAGATATGGTATTGGAAAAGAAAAGGTTTATTTTGTCGGCGGTTTTGAAAACTTTATTTTTGGTTTTGAGGCTAATGATAAATCATTTATTGTTAGGATTTCCCATAGCAGCCATAGAGATTTAGATGACATTAAATCAGAACTTGATTTTGTTTTTTACCTGGCGAAAAATGGCGCTAGAGTTTCAATGCCGGTTGCCACTGTTTCTGGAAACCTTGTTGAGAAAATTGATGCTTCCGATGGTTCCTATTTTATCATTTCCGCATTTACCAAAGCAGAAGGAAGACCGCCTAAATCCCAGGATTTGAATGAGGAATTTTTATATAGTTATGGCAAGACGATCGGCCAGTTTCACAAGTTCACTAAGAACTATGTTCCAAGCGAAGGAATAAAAAAGAGATTCGCGTGGTATCAAGATCCTTTGTTGATGAATGCAAAAACCTATTTGAAGGATGAAGATTTAGTGATCCTGGATAGACTGAATGAGTTGATGGAATCCATCAAATCCACCCCCATCACTACCCCGAAAAATCTTCCCCATAACCGGAGACAGGTGTTTTTCGATGTTTTAAGCATCCATTGGAAAACATTCTTTCTGTTCGGCCTGCTGTTTTTGCTTCTGTGCCTGCCGATGAACGTCGTTTCCGTCCTGAAAACCTTGTTTCTGAACAATCTCTATGCGGAAGCGGGGAACCTCGGGGACGAGGAGAAGCGGCAACTCGTTTCCACAATCATGTCCCTGAACATAACCGCCGCGGTTTTGCAGATTCCCTGCATCCTTTTTTTGGCCGCGGGAATCGCTGGTTTTGTGAAGGTCATCAGGCAATATTCCTGGCTCGAAAATGTTTATTTCAAGACCGATTTCTTTTCCGGAATCAAGGAGAACGGCGGGCAGATACTGCTTTTGGGATTGCTTGTTTCCGTCGTCTATGTCCTTTGCGTCTACGCGTTTAACTTTGCGCAGGTGGTCAATAATCCCCTGCTTTCCGCCCTTGCCTTGGTTCCCATCGGCTTTTCCATTTTCCTCGGAATCCCGATAACCGCCTATGCCGTCGTCTGCATTTCTATTTATAAAAATACGTTCAAGCAGATTCTTTTGACCGCGCTTGCCTGCTTCATAAATAAACCCTTGCGGACCTTGGGATTTCTGGTTGGCTGCTTGGCCGCTTTTGCCGTGCAGCTCATTCCCAATTTTCTTGTTCTGATCATTTCCAAGATTTTGTTAAGCTTTAGCATTCCCATCATTTTCTTGGCTTGGTACCTGTTTGCCTTGGACAGGTTTGACCAAGTCGTAAACAAGGAAAATTATCCTTCATTGGTCGGGAAAGGAACATTCCCTGAACAAATGAAAAGAGCAAAGGCCTAGGGGCTCTCGGCAGGATGAGAACCGCTAGGTTTTTTTTTTGAAAATATGCCTATATGGAGGGACAATTGCTGGGGAAAGAAGGCAACCTGAACTCCGTAATCATATTGAAAATTTAAGACACAGAAAGCTTCATGAAGTCTGGAAATGCCTGGATACCCGGCTTTTTTCTTTGACGGAAAAACCCCCCCTTGCGCTAATATATGGGTGGAGGCGCATATGAAAAAGACATTTCTGCTTTGCATGATCCTGTTATTGTCGCTTTTCGTTCCGTCCGCGCAGGCGGCGACCGGACACAAAGGGTTTTCCGAGATCGTTCTGGCGGAGGAAGGCAAACTGCTTGCGGAGATTACGGATGCGGAAATCCAGGCGGGTTACAACGCCCTGGGAAGGAAGTTTTTCGGCTGGAAACACTATTTTTTCACATATTGGGAGGATGCCACCTACAAAGGGGAAGTCATTTTCGCGAAATCCAACCGCACCGGACAGCCCATCGAAATCAACTATGTGCTCCAGGAGAAGGAATACACCGAAAACAGTTGGAAGGTCAAAGGCTCCATTTCCGGAAAGGTCCAGGGAAAAATCAAGAAGATCGACTTCGCTCTGAACGCGGATGCGGAAGGGGAAAAGAAGGATACGGAGTCGTTCACCCGTTTTGAAGAAACGAAGTTCAAAGTCCTGCTCGAACCGAACCACCGCCTGGTTTTACAAATCACCGGCGAGTGCACGGTCACCAACGGCGTAAGCAAGCACTTCCTTTTTGGAATTTGTTCCAAGAAGGGCGTTTGGGAGTATGTGGAAGTGGTAACGCGATACTATGAGCTCAGGACCATGGAGATTGAGGAATGAAGAAGCTCATTCTGGCGCTGTCGGTATTCATCCTGGCCGGCGCTTTCTTGGCCTTCTTCCTTCTGAAGAAGGATTCCGGACCCGTCACTTTCACAACCTTTCCCGCCGCCCATGGCTTCCTTTCCCCATATCAGGAAAAAGAGGAGATCTCCTTTGAGATCTTCTTCGACCGGAAATCGATGTTTGTGGAAGAAAGAACTTTGAACGCGGCCTGGATAGCGGATGAAAACGGGGAAAACGTCCTTGCTTTGACTCCCGTTGAGATCAGGAAAACGGAGAATAGCTTCGTCCATAACGGAAAGACCTATCAAGGATATCTCTTTCTTTTTGCGGGACCGAAAACCGATGACGGCTTTCTTTTTGAACTGAAGGATGCGCATCTTTTCCTGGAATATAAAAGCGGCAAGGAAATCAAAGTCCCCGTCGGAAGCTTCGCCTTGGAGAAAATCCCCGCTTTCGGAAGCGAGGAACTCTATGTTTCCAGGCTCCAGGGAATCGTCAATGAACTCGAAGGCGTGAAGACCCTGGTGGGAATCTGTCTTTCCCTTAAAAACAAGACTTCGGAAAAGATTGTCATCAAAGCCGTGGAACCCGTCTCCTCCACGGTCCGCGGGGACGCCGCGGGGATGATGGAGTTGGGCGACGAGGAAATCGGGCCGGGAACCGACATCAGGGAACTGCTACCGGATTACGATCCCCAACTGATCGCGACCAGAAAAACTGAGTTGGAAATTCCGCCCAATGGGGAAACGCGGATCCTCCTGCCTTTGAAATACCTGCAAAAACTGCCTACGAACACCCTCGCTTTTCGAATCGAATATGAATGTCTTGGCGAAACTCAAACCTGCTATTTCAACGAATTCACCTTTTTCACGGGAGGAAGGACGGTGAAGGATGCAATCAACTCCCTCCTCTTTCAGACCAATGAGGATGATTGAAGCGCGAGGCGTTTCCAAAAGGTATAAAAGCCAGGTCGTTCTGAAGGATTTCGACTTCCTGGCTGAGAGGGGGGAGTTCGTCTTACTTGTCGGAGCAAACGGTTCCGGAAAGACGACTTTTCTGAAGGGCCTTCTCGGCCTCGTCCGCTTCGATTCCGGAACATTCCTTCTCGGAAGCAGGAAAATCGCCTATGTTCCGGAAAAGTTCGCCTTTCCTGAGTTCGTCTCCCTGGAGGAGTTTCTCGGGTTGTTTGTGGAAGGGGAGGTGGAATCCCTGTTGGAGGAATGGGGGCTAAAGGAAAGGCGGAAAAAGGACTTCCGGAAGCTTTCCAAGGGCATGCGCCAGAAGGCGCTTCTCCTTCAAGCCCTGCATCAGGATGCGGAGATTCTGGTCTTTGACGAACCTCTGAACGGACTGGACAAGGTTTCCGTGAGGAAGTTCCTTGAGGAACTGAAAAGGCTGAAGGCAGAAGGGAGGACAATCCTTTTGTGCAGCCACAGCCCGCAAATCTTTAAAAAACTTGCGGATCGAACCGTGGTGATGGAAGCCCCCGAATGAGGAAGGTATTCCGCGCCCATTTCGCCTACCTCTGCAACCGGACCAATCTCTGGATTCTCCTTTTCGTGCTTCTGCTCTCGTTGCTCGGTTTCACGGAGGCTGCCTTGACGCTTGCTGAGGAACTTTCTAGCCTCAAGGGTTTGTATTACTTCGAGAATTCCTTCTTTCTCTTGAAACTGTTGGCTCCTTTCACCGCAATCTTCACGTTCGCCTATGCCTTCCTGAAGGAAAGGGATCAATATGGGGAACTCTTCCTTGTCAAGGAGATTTCCCGCCTTTGGTATTTCTCTTCGAAGGTCTTGGCCCTCTCCCTCTATCTTGCCTTTTTCCTGCTTTTGGAGTTCTCGCTCTATCTGCTTTCCGGAGCCGTGCTTTTGCGGTTTGTCAAGCCGAATCTATTGGCCTTCCTCAGGCTTTATTTGGTCAGCCTTTATTACGGACTGCTCGGCCTGGCGTTCATCCAGACCGTGAAGAACCTCCTTGTCCTGGTCATCCCCTACCTTTTATTCATAGCCGGATTGATCGTCAATGACAGCGAAGGAGCCTTCCGGCTTTATTACAATCTCCTTTTCCCGAATTTTCTTCCGGAAAGACCGGAACTGGTTGCCGGCAGGCTCAATTTCCCCATGCTTTTCCTCCTTGCCCTTTTCAACCTTTTTCTCTATTTGGAGAAGGACTTATGAAAAATCTTTTGAATGTTCTTTGTTTTGCTTTCTTCGAAGATTTATGATATAATATCCGCATGGTCCGGAAAGCGCCATGCGGTTTTCTTCTTTCCAGGATCATTTGCAAGGAAAGAAAATGTAATTTGTAAAAAAAGAGTAATCGCACTTGACAGGAATGCATAAATATTATATAATATGTGAGTAATTTATCATTGGTAAAAGAAGAAGTGCCCCACTTCTCACCCGCTCGATTTCGTATTGACGGGTTCGCAATTCAATAGTGAAGATGGAATTTGATGTGGGTGCATTTTGCGCCCACTTTGCTTTTACTGTGATTAAAAAACCATAAAACAGGAGGTGCTATATATAAGTAAGAATCTGGAACGCAGGGCGGATGCTTTGATTAATGAGAACATCAACGCGCCCGAAGTCTTGGTCATCAACGAGAAAGGAGAGTCATTAGGGGTTAAACCAATCGAAGTTGCACAAAAAATGGCTGACGCAGTTGGTTTAGACTTGGTTTGTGTCGCTCCGAATGCAAAAGTCCCCGTTTGCCGTTTCTTAGATTACAGCAAATTCCGGTACGAGCAGCAGCGAAAGGCACGGGAGTCGAGAAAGAATCAGAAAATCATCAACATCAAGGAAATATGGCTTTCGCCGGTTATTAGCTCCAATGACTTTGAGACCAAGTTGAGACGCGGACGCGAATTTCTGCTGGAGGGGAACAAACTGAAAGTTACTCTTCGCTTCGGCCGCCGGATGAGGATGCTATCGACCGATACCGATGCCGACAGAGTGTTGAATAAATTCATTGAAGCGACCGCCGACATTGCGGTCGTGGAGACCAAGCCTTCCTTGGAAGGCCGGAACATGCAATTGGTTTTGAGTCCGAAGAAAGATAAAAAATCGAAATGAGAAACAAGGAGTGAATTAGTATGCCGAAAATGAGAATGCATAGAGGAACGTACAAGAGACTGAAAATCACCGGCTCTGGCAAAGTGATGCGGGGACGTCCCGGCACCAGCCATCTTGCTCCGGGAAAAACCCAAAAGCGAATCAGACATCTTCGTAAAGAAGCCACCGTCAGCGCCGCTGATTTGAAGCGCATCAAAAAACAAGTTGCAAGTTACAAATAAGGTTAGGAGGTAAAGAAATATGGCACGCGTAAAAGGCGGTTACGTCACGAGAAGAAGACGGAAAAAGATCCTGAAATTGGCCAAGGGCTATTTTGGATCGAAACATACATTGTACAGAACTGCCAATGCTCAGGTAATGAAATCCTTGTCTTATGCTTACAGGGACAGGAAGCAAAGAAAACGGGATTTTAGAAAACTCTGGATTGCAAGAATCAACGCCGGAGCGAGACTGAACGGGCTTTCTTATAACAAGCTGATGTTCGGACTGAAAAAAGCCAACATCGCCATCAACAGAAAAATGCTTGCCGATTTGGCAGTGAACGACGCTAAGAGCTTCTCGCTGCTTTGCGAACAGGCGAAAAAAGCAGCAAGCAAATAAAGAAGAACCCAGAGGGTTCTTTTTTTTATCTTGACTAAAGGGAGGAATTATATTAAAATACTTTTACCTGAAAATTTCGGGCATTTATGGTAAAATTTGTAATGCCTTAGAAAGGAGCAACTGAATGTTTACCGTTAGATACCAGGATCGGGAATACCAGTTCCAAGACAAAATCACTTTGAAGGAATTGGCGAAGAAGTTCGGGGTGAAATGCTACGTCGCGACCGTGAACAACCGGATCCGCGAACTCGATTATTATGTGAACTACAACTGCGAGGTGGAATTCCTCGACCTGAACAGTTTCGACGCCGTCAGGGTTTATGAGACCAGTTTCCGGTACCTCCTGCTCATGGCGCTCAAGAAACTCTGCCCCGGAGTGAAGTTCCGTTTCAGCCAATGCGTTTCCCGTTCCATCTGCTGTCAACCCTTGGATGAAGGCCTCAGGGTTGACGACAAGTTCCTTCAGGACCTGAATGACGAATTGAAGAGACTTGTGGAAGCGGATTTGCCGATCAGAAGAAGCAAGATGACCAAGGAGGAAGCGATAGAGTTTTATAAGAGCAAGGGCTATGAGGACAAGATTGAAATCCTGAAATACCGGCCCGAGGATTATGTGAACGCCTACCGTTGCGGGGATTATGTGAACTACATGTTTGGCTACATGGTTCCTTCGACGGGATATCTGAAAAAATACATCCTCCGCCTTTACCATCCGGGATTTTTGATCCAGTTCCCGCGCGCCGAAGAAAACGGCGGGATACCCGAATTCGAAGACTCCCCGGCTTTCGGCAGGATGCTCAAAGACGCCCTTGACTGGTCGCTTCTCTGCAGGGCCGACACGATCGCCCACCTGAACCAGCAAGTGGAAAGCGGATCCGTGGTCGACTTGGTCCAAATGTGCGAGACGAGACACAACAATATGCTTTCCGAACTCGGAATGAGGATCAAGCAGGACATCGACAACATCCGCCTGATCGCGATCGCCGGACCGTCATCCTCCGGGAAAACCACCTTCTCCCATCGGCTGAGGGTCGAACTGATGACGCGGGGAATCAACCCGATCAAGATTTCGATGGACGACTACTATTTGGACCGCGAAGATGCACCCCTGGATGAAAACGGCGAACCGGATCTTGAGGACATCGCCGCTTTGGACGTGCGGCTTTTCAACGAGCAGCTGCTCGCGCTGATTCAGGGCAACGAGGTCGAAATTCCCCATTTCGACTTCAAATTGGGAAAAAGGGTGAAGGGGCCGCGGATTAAGGTTCCGAAGGACACCCCGATCATCATCGAGGGGATCCATGCCCTGAATGAGGAGTTGACGAAGTCGATTCCGAAGCACCAGAAGTTCAAAATCTACATCAGCCCCACGCCCCAGATTAACATCGACAACCACAATCCGATTCCCGCATCGGAAATCAGGATGCTGAGACGAATCGTCCGTGACGCCCGTTTCCGGAAGACTCCGGCTTCGGAGACGATCGCGATGTGGCCCTCGGTAAGAAGAGGTGAGTTTAAATGGATCTACCCCTATCAGGAGCAGGCGGATTTCGTTTTCAATTCCGAACTGACCTATGAACTCGGCGTGATGAAGAAGTACGCCCTGCCGATTCTGGAAGCGATCGACAGGAACGATGAATATTTCATCCAAGCGAACAGGCTTGTGAAGTTCTTGAAATACATCAAAGACATCGACGACCGTTTGGTTCCCTGCAACTCCTTGCTTAGGGAATTCATCGGCGACAGTTGCTTCTATTGAGGTGAAGCATGAAGGAAAAGGACATCGCCAGTTTCAATGAAAATTTCTTTGATCTGATGGAAAAGGATTATGGATTGCTCACCGCGGGAACGCCGGAAAGCTTTAACGCGATGACGATTTCCTGGGGATCGATCGGGACGCTTTGGCGGAGGAACACCTTCACGGTCTACGTCCGTCCGTCGCGCTTCACTTTCCAGTTCTTGACGAAAAGCGATTACTTCACCGTTTCGTTCTTCCCGAAATCCTTCCGGGACAAACTCACTTACCTGGGAAATCACAGCGGGCGCGACGAGGACAAGATCAAGAAATGCAATCTGACTCCGGTCACCGTCGGCGGGAACGCCGTCACTTTCGCGGAAGCGCGCCTGGTATTCGTCTGCAAAAAACTTTATGAAGCGGATTTACTGCCCGAGGCGATTCCGGAGACGGTCCAGAACAGGTTCTATCTGCAGAAAGACTTCCACCGGATCTTCATCGGAGAAATCGTGCAGGTTTTAAGCAACGAAGAGTGACCCGGCGACTTACCAGTGTTAAACAAAAAATGAGGCGGATTTCCGCCTCATTTTTTGTGGTCTCCCTTGCGTCTGGTCTTGAAGGTTTTCGGGGGCAGAAGCGTGAAGGAATGAGCGAAAAAATATGGGGACTGAAGACCTGAAAATGACCTTCGGTCCCCTTTAATTAGAAATGATTCCTTTGCAGGAATCATATCAGATTTTGGTTCTTGTAGCGGTCGTACAGTTGTCTGAACATTTCAAAGTGGACGACTTCCCGTTCCCTCAACCACACCAGCGGGTCGATGACAGCCGGATCGGTGGCGAGGTCGATCAGGTTCTCATACACCGCGCGCGCTTTCTGCTCCGCAGCCATGTTTTCTGAGAGGTCCGCGACCGGATCACCGACGGCGCCGATGTAGGCGGCGGTCCAGGGATTTCCGAAAGCGTCGGTGAAGAAGAGATCCTTCCCTCTCTGGGCGTAATTGCGGTCCATGCCCGCTTCCCGCAATTCCTCAATCGTCGCGCCCTTCATCAATTGATAGACCATCGTCGCGACCATTTCCAAGTGGGCGAGTTCCTCGGTTCCGATGTCGGTCAGGAGAGCTTTCCCGTTGTCGTCCGGCATCGAGTACCTTTGGTTCAGGTAACGGAGGGCGGCGGAGAGCTCCCCGTCCGGGCCGCCGTACTGGGTGATGATTGTCCTCGCCATCCACAGGTCTTTCTTCTTGATGTTCACCGGATATTCAAGTCTTTTCTCATACCGCCACATCTCACATCTCTCCTTCCCACGGCCATCTTCCGACCGTCCAATTCCAAGGGGCGGAATCAAGGTTCGGTGCTTCGATGTCGAGTGCTTCGTACCTCATTTCGTATTCGTTCTTCGCTTTCGTATAATTCCTCTGGAATGCCGTGAAGATGTTGATCGCTTCCTGGTCGTTCGGGAAATTGTCCAGGTACATCCGCAACTCATGAAGGGCGAAGTAATACTTGTTTACGTCATGCAAGAGCCTTTCTCTTTCCGTTGTCGGGACCGGCCTTAAAGGGGTCTGTTTCTTGTAGGGTTCATAGAGGCCGCGGAAAATGGTGCCTCTCGCGAAGCCTTCATCGGGCGGAAACAGGTTCAATGTCCCCGTCGGCATTTGCGGAGTCGGCTGCGGTTTCGGTTTCGTGTACGGTCCCATCGGAATGTTTTTGTCTCGATAGTTCATTCTTACCTCCCACAGAATATTCTATTCTCCTTGAGGAAATGGGTATGGGCGAAACCCTGGACCAATCTCCTGTTCTTTTATCTTCGGTTCGATAATAGAATTAAATGGTGAGAAAATGCGAAAAACGATTCTGATGCTGTTGGGATTCCTGGTCCTCATGGCCGTCTCGGTGCCAAAAGCGGAAGCAGAGGAGGAACAGATTCTCGCGCCCGACGCGAGAAGCGCGATTCTGATCGAGCCGACGACGCTGGAAGTGATCTTCGAGAAGAACGCGGACGAGAAACTCGCTCCCGCAAGCCTCACGAAGATCATGACCTTGATTCTGGTCTACGAGGCCCTCGAGAAGGGTTTGATCACCAAGGAAACCTACCTGACGGCGAGCGAAAGCGTGCGGGGGATCGAGGGGACCAAGATCTATCTGGAGGTCGGGGAAAAGATGAAGGTGGAGGACCTCCTAAAATCGGTTGCGATCGGCTCCGCCAACGACGCCGCGGTGGTGTTTGCGGAAGCATTGGGGGGAAGCGTCGCGAACTTCGCGCGGATGATGAACCGGAAAGCGGAAAATATCGGTTGCAAGAACACCTCCTTCAAGAATCCGAACGGGCTTCCCGCCGAAGGGCATTACACGACCGCCCGGGATGTGGCGCTGATGGCCTCCTATCTTGTGAACAACTATCCGGATGTCCTGAATTATACAAAAATCTATGAAGATTATGTCCGGGAAAACACGGAAAAACGATTCTGGCTCGTGAACACGAACAAGCTGGTGAAGTTCGTTGAAGGGGTGGACGGACTGAAGACGGGGTGGACGCCGGAGGCCGGGCACTGCCTCTGCGCGACGATGAAGAAGAACGGGATGCGGTTCATCGCCGTGGTGATGAACTGCAGCAACAACGAAAGGCGGAACAGCGAAGCCCTGCAGCTCTTGAATTATGCGACCAGCAACTACAATGTCGTTCCCCTTTTCAAAAAGAACGAAGTGGTCAAGACTTTCGAGGATGTGAGTTTCTACCCCAAATACTACAACATCGTCCTGACCGAGGACGTGAATGTCCTGAACAGGAAGGGCGAACCCCTGAAGAAGGTGACGACGGAACTGAACATCGACTATGACAATCTTTCCTATGACAACAAAAAGGTCGGGACCATGAAGGTCTATTATGACGGGAAACTTTTGAAGGAAGTCAACTTGGCGGTGAAGGAGGATTTGAAGCGCGCTTCTTACTTCAACATTCTCTGCGAGGTGCTGAAAGAAATCTTCCTCGTCGCCAGCATCAAGGCCTGAAAAGACATTTTCTGTCACGCTCCGAGCATATCCGGCAGGTTGTTCGGAGTTTTTTGTCTTTTTATGGACTTTACGACGTGATTTTCCTGTCGAAAAAACGGGTATGCTCCCCTTCTTATTGTTGGCGCCCCGCCTTTGTGCTAATATTGGAAAAAGAGGGGGATGAGGAATGTGCTCAATGTGCAGATATTGATCAAGAAAAACGTCTTGTATGCGCGTCTGGAAGGGGAACTTGACCAGTACACGGTGGAGGACCTGCGCGTTCGGACCACGGAACTCATGGAAAGATACCAAATCCGCTATCTGGTCCTCAACTTCCAAAAGCTCCAGTTCATGGACAGCAGCGGGGTCGGCTACATCATCGGCAGATACAACCGCCTGAAGAAGAGGGCGGGGGGCGTCGTGCTCTGTTCCCTGAGCGAGCATATCTGGAAACTGGTGTTGCTTTCCGGTCTAAACAAAATCTGCGCGATTGCGAAAAACGAGGATGAAGCGAATGAATACTTGGGGGTTGTCTTATGAAAAATTACATGGAAATGCAGTTCAGCGCGACGCTCAAAAACGTGAGTTTCGCCAGGGCCACCGTCGCCTGCTTCCTTTTGGAACAGGATCTGACTCTTAACGTCATCAACGAAATCAAGACGATCGTGTCGGAAGCGGTCACGAACGCCGTCGTCCACGGCTATGCGGAGGATCCCGGCAAACTCGTCTTCATGAGCCTTTCCCTGGAGGAAGGGAAACTCACCATCACCGTGAGGGACGACGGGGTGGGAATTCCGGATGTAAAAAAGGCTCGGGAACCCCTTTTCACAACCAGGGAAGATGAAGACCGGGCAGGCCTCGGATTCACGATCATGGAAATCTTCTCCGACAGCGTGGAAGTCCTGTCGGAGGTCGGCCGGGGGACGACCGTAATCTGCACGAAGATGCTCGGCTAAAATGGACCTCTTTACGGAAAACATCGAGCTTGTGCGCAGGATTGTGAACAGGCTCCGCGCGGACGGTTTCGACAAGGATGACCTTTTCCAGGCGGGGCTGATGGGGCTTTACGCCGCGGCCAAGAACTATGATCCAAGCCACGCCGTGAAATTCAACACCTACGCCACCTATTACATCATCGGGGAAATCAGGAAGGAGATGCGCAAGAAGAGCCACATCAGGATTTCGAAGGCAATGTACAGGATCATCCGCCAACTGAAGGACCATGAGGACAAGAACGTCGACGAAATCGCTAAAACACTCGGCACCACCCGGGAAAACGTCCTCCTCGCTTTCGTCTACAAGAACAGCGTCCTTTCCCTGAACCGGGAAGACGAGGACGGCGGCGAACTCCTGGAAATCATCCCCGCACCCGACCGGAGGACGGAATTCGAAGACGCTCTGGCGGCCTTAAAAGAAGAGGAGAGGGAGTACGTGGAACTCAGGTTCTTCCGAAATTATACCCAGGAAGAACTATCGGAAAAATTGGGGATGAGCCAAAGCAAGGTTTCGAGAATGGAAAAGAAAATTTTGGGGAAAATGCGGAAAATCCTCCTCGGTAAACCATAAGGCATATAATCCGTCCCTATGACATAAATTATTATGTCAAGATTGGAAAAGCACGGGGGCGGGAATGGATAAGTTTTATTCCTTGGAAAAAGAAGCGGTTCTGAATCATTTCAACGTCACCCTTCGGGGCTTGAATGAGAGACAGGTTCAGGAAAACCAGAAAAAGTACGGAAAAAACATTCTCCAGGAAAAGCCGAGGCCTTCCAAGGCGCGGATTTTTTTGGAGCAGTTCCAGGACCTTTTGGTCATCATTTTAATCATCGCGGCCTTGATATCACTTTTCACCGGGGAACTCGAGAGCACAATCGTGATCTTCCTGGTCATCACCCTGAACGCGATCATCGGCACCTACCAGCATTTGAAGGCGGAGAAATCGCTCAGGAGCCTGAAGAAACTTTCAAGCCCGCACGCGCGGGTGGTCCGGGAAGGCAGGGAGATGATGATTCCGGCGGAAGATGTCGTCGTCGGCGACATCGTCGCCGTCAAGGCGGGTGACATCATCGCCGCGGACGGAAGGATCATCTATGCCCGGAACCTGGAAGTCAACGAATCCTCTCTCACCGGCGAAAGCCAGGCGGTGGAAAAGACCGAAAACGCCATTCCGAAAGAAAACCTCCCCGTCGCCGACCAAAAAAACATGCTCTTCTCGGGAACGGTCGCGACCTCTGGAAAGGCGCTTTTCGTGGTGACGAAGGTCGGCATGGAGACGGAGTTGGGAAAAATCGCCCGCATGCTTGGGGAGACGAAACCCCAGCGGACCCCCCTCCAAGCGTCCCTGGACGAATTCTCAAGAAAACTCGCGCTGGTGATCATCTGCATCTGCGTGGGAATCTTCCTGCTGAGCCTCTATCGGAAGATTGCCCTGCTTGATTCCCTGCTATTCGCGGTGGCGCTCGCGGTCGCCGCGATTCCGGAAGCCTTAAGTTCGATCGTCACGATCGTCCTCGCCATCGGGACGCAGAAGATGGCGGAAGAACAGGCGATCGTCAAGGAACTGAAGGCGGTGGAGGGACTGGGGTGCGTCTCCGTCATTTGTTCCGACAAAACCGGAACCCTGACACAAAACCGGATGGCGGTGCAGGAAGTTTTTGTGGACGGAAGAAGCCTGCCCGGAAGCGATTTGGATTTGGGAAAAGAAAACCAGCGCCTGTTCCTCATGTGTTGCTACCTCTGCAATGATTCCGTCTTCACCGCCGAACACAACAAGGATGCGACCGAAACCGCCCTGATCGATTATACAAAACTCTTCAATATCGACCTCTTCCGGGAACTGGAAAGCCATCCCCGTTTGAGCGAGTTGCCCTTCGACTCGACCCGGAAGATCATGAGCACCCTCCATCGTGTTGAGGGAAAAATGCTGATGTTTGTGAAGGGAGCGGGGGACGTGGTGCTGGGGAAGGCGAACAGGATTTTGGGAAGGGAGGTCAGGTACCTGACCGCCGGGGATAGGTATGAAATCAACCGCGCCCTCCGAACCTTCTCGGAAAAGGGTTATCGGGTATTGGGGATTGCCTATAAGACCTTGTCGGAAGAAAAGCAGCTCGCCTATCAGGACGAAAGCGGTTTGATCTTCCTGGGCCTCGTGACCCTGGTCGATCCTCCCCGCCCGGAAGCCCGGAAGGCCATTCAGGCGGCGAAACGGGCGGGAATCAAGCCGGTGATGATCACGGGGGATCACCTGCAGACCGCCCTCTCCATCGCCCGGGAAGTCGGAATCTACGCCCAAGGGGACCGCGCCCTGTCGGGAGAACAGCTCGACCAGATGGACGCCGAGGAGTTCGGAAAAATCATCAAAAATACCTCCGTCTATGCCCGGGTCGCTCCCGAGCATAAGATCAGGATCGTCGAGGGTTGGCAGAAGGCAGGAGGGATCGTCGCCTTTGTCGGCGACGGCATCAACGACGCCCCCGCCATCCGGAAAGCCGACATCGGGATTTCCATGGGTCTTTCCGGAACGGAAGTCTCGAAGGAGGCTTCCTCGATCATCCTGACCGACGACAACTACTACACGATCATAAAGGCGGTCCGGAACGGAAGGAAGATCTACAACAACATCCAGAACGCCATCACCTTCCTCATTTCCGGAAACGCCGCCGCGATCCTTCTCGTCGTCTATACGTCGCTTTTGAATCTTCCCATTCCTTTCGCGCCCGTGCACCTGCTCTTCATCAATCTTCTGACGGACAGTCTTCCGGCGATCGCCATCGGGATGGAGGAAAACGATGACGACCTGTTGAAACGGCCCCCGCGGGATCCCAAGCAGAGTCTGTTGTCCAAACGGGTTTTGAAGATCATCGCTTTTGAAGGCTTCCTCATCGCCGCTTTCACAATCCTCTCCTACCACATCGGTTTGAAAAACAGCCATTATGTGGCCAGGACGATGGTTTTCGGAACCCTCTGCGCCGCAAGGCTTTTCCACAGTTTCAACTGCCGGGGGACGAAATCGGTTTTCATGAACAAGGTGAAAAACAAGGCGATGCTCTGGTCGTTCCTGGTCGGGGGAATTCTCCTCAACTTGGCGCTGTTCCTGCCGGCTTTGCAGAAAATCTTCCTCACATTTCCTTTGAGTTTTAAGGAAGCGGCTTTCATGTACTTAAATGCCTTCCTTCCAACCGCGATTTTACAGACAATTCTCTTCTTTCGATATAAAAAAAGAAACCAAACCAAATAAAAAAATGCTTTGATTTTCAACTTTTTGCTTCTGCAATTAGGGCAACAATAAAACACTGTGATACCCTTAATAAGTTTAATCTAATTTTAAATTTAACTTTATCCTAAAAATTTTAAAAATTATTTTGAAAAAATTTAAGTATAATTTAGATACCATTATCATTTATGGGAGGGGAATTTTGTGGAACAAAAACGTAAAGCTAATTACATCAATGATAATTTACATGGAACCATCAGAATAAGTGAGATAGAAAAAGAGTTGATTGGGACTGCAGCTTTTAATCGACTGCACCATATATTTCAAAATTCAACCGTATATTTGACTTTTCCGTCATGCAAAACGAAGAGGTTTGAACATTGCATCGGAGCCATGCATTTGGCAGGAAAAATATTTTACAATAGCATTTGCAATTCTGATGAAAAAGTCATTGAAGAATTGATGGATTTATTTGCACCCGATTTTAATGGTTATAACTTTTCATCATCCTATTATTTTGATGACGATTTTTACAATTACAATATGCCTTTTAATTTAAATGAAGAGCAGAAAACCATATATAAAGTACTATATCAAAGTATTAGATTAGCCGCATTGTTTCATAATATTGGCCAACCACCTTACAGTCACGTTGTAGAAAAAGCTTTACTTTACATTATACAAAATAAAAAAAATACTTGATGGTCTAATTGAAAGTAACAGATTAGAATTCAATGGGTGTTTCTTTACCAAAAGAAAAGCCGAATGCATTGAAACATGAAAGCCAAAGACTAGTAAATCTTTGGCTTTTTCAGTTTCAAATGAACCCATCAAATTCCAATATGAAAAGGTGCCTTTTTAAAGGGCACTTTTTGCTTATAAAAACGCGATTTCAAGGGACAATAATTATAAAGATTTGGAAAAGGATGTGGAACATGGATACGAAGCAGCAGAAATTAGTTCAAAAAGTCAAAAAAGAAACGGAAATAAAAAGGCCGGTTTTTCGGAACGCGGTCAAGGCGTTTTTCGTCGGGGGGACGATCTGTCTCATCGGCCAGATCATCCTGGAAATCCTGATGAAAACGGTCGGCCTGGAAAAGGAGCTTGCGAATGCGGTGATGGTCACCATTATGGTGTTTTTGGGGGCGCTCCTCACCTGCCTCGGAATCTATGACAAAATCGGGCAGTTCGCGGGGTGCGGAACGATCATTCCCATCACGGGGTTCGCGAACTCCATGGCGAGCGCGGCGATCGAATCGAAGAGCGAGGGCGTTTTCCTCGGCATCATCTTGAACATGTTCAAACTGGCGGGCAGCGTCATCGTCGTCGGTGTCTTGAGCGCCTTCATTTTCGGGACGCTCCGCTATTTCATAGGGATTTAGGATGAAGGTCGGAAAGCAGAGCGTCGTTCTCGAGAATGTTTATTTGGGAGAGACCGCCGTCGTCACCGGACCGAAGGAGAAGAACGGACCCTTGGGACGCTATTTCGATAAAACCTATGACGACCTTCATTGCAAGGCGGATTCCTGGGAGAAGGCGGAAATGCAACTCCTCAGGGACGCGCTGGAAATCTGTCTGGAGAAGAACAAACTTGATTATTCCGAGGTGGATTGCTTCATCGGCGGCGACTTGAACAACCAAATCATCATCGGGAACTATGTTCTTCGGGATTATCCCTTTCCTTATCTTGGAGTTTTCGGAGCCTGCAGCACCGCCAATGAAGCAATCATCGTCGGCTCCGCCTTTCTGGAAGCGGGGATGGGGAAAAGGATTCTGGTCGGGACTTCTTCGCACAACGCCACTTCCGAGCGCCAGTTTCGCTATCCCACGGAATACGGAGGACAGAAACCGGAAAGCCTCACTTTCACGGTGACCGCGGCCGGGGTCGCTTTGCTTCAGAATGAGCCGGCAACTATTAGGGTTTCCGGGTTCACGGCGGGGAAGGTGATTGACGCCGAGTTCAAGGATCCCCTGGACATGGGGAGGGCGATGGCCCCCGCCGCTTTCGACACGCTCCTCCAGCACTTCGAGGATTTCGGCGTCGGACCTGATGCTTACGACCTGATTGTGACGGGAGACCTCTCCTATTATGGGCGGGACATGGTCGTCCGTCTTTTCAAGGAAATGGACATGGATTTCAGCGAGAAATACAAGGACTGCGGGCTGCTGATTTACGACCGGGACGAACAGGAAGTCTTCGCCGGAGGATCGGGTTGCGGCTGCTGCGCGGCGGTCACCTTCGGATATCTCTGCAGCCTGCTTAAAGAAGGACAATACAAGAAGATATTGGTTGTCGCCACGGGGGCGCTCCTCAATTCCGTAATCACCGCGCAGAAAGAATCAATTCCGGGAATCGCCCACGCCGTGGTGTTGGAAAGGATGGTTCCATGATATTCTTGAAAGCATTCATCGTCGGCGGTTTGATTTGCGCTTTGGGGCAGATCAGCATGGACAAGTTCAAACTGGTTCCGATTTACATCACTTCCCTCTTCGTTTTCCTCGGGGCGGCCTTGGACCTGTTCAACGCCTATGACAAACTGATCGAGTTTTCCGGGGCGGGTGCCAGTCTTCCAATCTCTTCCTTCGGGCATTCCATCCTTCATGCGGCTTTGGAAAAGGCCGAGGAGGTCGGCTACATCGGCATCCTCACCGGCGTCTTCAATTTGAGCGCAGCCGGCATCGCCGCCGCCATCATTTTCGCCTTCTTCGGAGCGGTGATCTTCAAACCGAAGGGATGAAAATGAAGTTTTCTTTGGATTTCGAGAAGAACGCCGCGGTGATTGAGAAGGGGATCGGCTTCGGGGAATCCTACGATGTCGGAAGAAGGGCGGTAAATGTGCAAGGGAAGAGGCTGTACCTTTATTTCCTCACCGGCATGGTCGACAGCGGTCAGCTGATCGAGATCATGGAGGAAATCCTCAACCTGAAGGATTCATCCTTCACCGCGGTTTATGGCGGAATCCCCCATCCCAACCTTTCCGTCCTGAACGATCTGGATGAGGCGATCGTGAACATCATGAACGGGATGGCGGTGGTGCTTCTGGAAGGGGCGGCGCAGGGAATCGCAATCGACGTCCGGAATTATCCGACCAGGAGTGTTGCGGAACCGGAGATGGAAAAGGTGATCCGCGGGGCCCATGACGGTTTCAGCGAGAATTTCCACCAGAACATCCAGCTTCTCCGGAGAAGAATCAAGGACGGCCGCCTGCGGAACAAACTGTTTTTGATCGGCGAGGGAAGCCCGGCCTATGTGTGCCTGACCTATCTTGAGGGCGTCTGCGATGAAAGTTTGCTCAGGAAGGTGAGAAAACGCCTTGAGGAAATCGAAACGGAGCATCTAATCATGACCGACAAGGGCTTGGAGGAACTCCTGATCCGGAAGAAGAAACTCAACCCCTATCCTTTGGTGAGGTATACGGAAAGGGCGGATACGGTCGCAATCCATCTCTACCAGGGGATGTTCGCCCTTTTCGTCGACACCTCCCCTTCAGTCATGCTCGCACCCGCGACGGTTTTCGATCACATGATGCATTTCGAGGAATACCGGCAGACCCCTGTTGCGGGGACCTACCTCCGCTGGATCCGCTTTCTGGGCATCGCCGTTTCCCTCTTCCTCACTCCCGTCTGGCTCATCCTCGTCAGGAATGATTACCTTCCAGGCTTTCTGGAAATCCTCAAACCCTCTGAGGAAACGAAGGTCGGCATCTACCTGCAGGTGCTCGCCGCCGAAGTCGGAGTGGAGTTCCTGCGGCTGGCTTCAATCCACACGCCCAATTCGCTCGCGACTTCCATGAGCCTGATCGCGGGCTTCCTCCTGGGGGATTTCGCCGTGAACGTCGGGCTCTTTTCCATCCAGACGGTCCTTTTGGTCGCAATCAGCGCTATCGGCACCTATCTCACCCCGAGTTATGAGCTCGGGCTCGCCAACAAGATTTCCAAACTGCTGTTCATCGCCGCGATTCTGATCGCGGATTGGTACGGCTTTGTCTTCGCCCTGCTTCTATGGCTCATCTACCTGTCCCGTCTGAGGTCGTTCGGAAAACCTTATCTTTATCCCCTCCAGCCATTGGACTTCAAAAGACTGTTGAAAATACTGGTACGCTTTCCGGCAAAAAACCAAAACAAAAGGAGGTAAACATGCCAAGACTGAAATGCGGTGTCGATACCTGCGCGTATTGGCACGGAGAATACTGCATCAGAGAAGGGATACATGTGAAGGGGGAGAGCGCGTTCGCCGTCGCGGAGACGAGGTGTTCCAGCTACAGGCAGCGGGGCAGGACCGCCGGGAACACTTTCCATCTCGAAATCGGGAAGCTGGGGGATCCCCAGTATCTGGAAGTGAGTTGTGAAGCCGTCAACTGCCTTTTCAACAAGCGCGAGGTCTGCCGCGCCGAAGAGATCAAGATCGACGGTTCCCGGGCCCGCAAATCCGCCGAAACCTTCTGTTCCAGCTTCGTCCTGAAATAATCCTCGCCCGAGGATTTTTTCATATCTCTTCAAGGCTGACCCGGTTCTTTTTCGTTGCTATAAATCAATTATTCTGGTATAATATTCTAAAGGTGAAAATATGAGTAGAATAAGTTTTTGCGCACTGGGCGGACTCGGCGAGAACGGAAAGAACATGTATGTCGTCGAAGTGGACGGCAGAATTTTCATTCTGGACGCCGGGTTGAAGAATCCCAGTTTTGATTTGTACGGAATCGACGCCGTCATCCCCGACATCACCCACCTGCTTGAGCAGAAGGACAGGATCCAAGGGATTTTCCTGTCCCACGGGCATGAGGACTTCATCGGCGCCGTTCCGGAATTGTTGAAGCAGATCAACGTCGGCGTTTTCGGCACCCATTTCACAATGTCGCTTGTGGAACTGGCTCTGACGGAAGCGGGTATGAACGTCTCCGATTACCGGCTTTACCGGATCAACCACAACAAGGTGTTGAAATTCGGAAACATCACGGTCCAATTTTATTCCACAAGCCACAGCGTTCCGGAATCCCTGGGGATTGCGATCAAGACCGAGGACGGGGCCCTTGTCTACGCCCCGGACTTCACGTTCGCTTCAAACACCGATCCCCGCTACCAGACATCCTTCGGAAACATGACCGAAATCGCGAAGGACGGTGTCCTGGCCCTGTTTTCGGAAAGCCTGGGAGCCGCGAACATCGGCAGGGCTTCAAACGATTACCAGTTGATCTATGCGGTGAATGAAATCCTTCAGAACTCCAAGCGCGTGATCTTTTCGATGTTCTCGACGGAACTGCAGAGGATCCAGAAGATCATCAATCTCTGCGTCCAGAACAACCGGAGGGTCGCCATCATCGGCAAGAAAGCCCAGAAGACGATCAACATCGCGGTCAAGGAGGGTTACCTCCAGATTCCTCCCGAGAACTTCGTGAATCTGAAATACATGACCGAAGAGAACCGGAATGACGACGCCGATTTGGCCGTCATCATCACCGGAATCAGGCACGAGCCCTATTACACCCTGCAGCGGATGTGCAACGGTGTCGACCGTCTGATTGAGATCAAAGATGACGACAACATCATCATCATCTCGCAGCCGACGACGGGAACGGAGATCATGGCCCAGAAGACCACGAGCCTCCTCCACAGGCACGGCGCGAAGGTCACGGTGATTCCGAAATCGATGCTGATGTCCTCGCACGCCGACAGCGAAGATTTGAAGATGCTCTACAGCATCATGAAGCCGAAGTACGTCGTCCCGATCATCGGCGAATACCGCCACCAGGTCATGCAAAAGCAGATTGCCCTGGAAGCGGGATTCAAGGAAGAAAACGTGATTATGCTGGAAAATGGCATCAAGATCACGTTCGAGAACGGCAGGCTCCTTCCCGAAAGGGAGAAGATTCGCTCGGGTGACGTGCTCGTTGACGGTTCCTTCGTCGGCGACATCAACGAAATCGTCCTGAAGGACCGGGAGATGCTCGCCCAGGATGGGCTGGTCTTGGTCGTGACTTCGGTCGACGCCCGCCTGAAGAAAATCATCGCCGGGCCGACCGTGGAGATGAAAGGCTTCGTTGTTGGAGAGACCGCCGAAGAGGTTTCCCGCGCGGTGTCCCAGCTCTCCGAGGAAATCATCAACTCGTTCCTGGCAAAGCGTTACATCGACTGGGCGAGCCTGAAGAACCAGTTGAAAGAATCAATCACGAAGGAAGTTCTGAAACTCACGAATAAAAATCCGATCATCATGGTTTCTTTAATCGATGTTGAGTCTAAGTAGGAAAGAGAAGAAGGAATATGAAAAGATTAGCTAGCAACGAAATCAGACAAATGTGGCTGGATTTTTGGAAGAGCAAGGGACATGACATCATACCGAGCGCTTCCCTGATTCCCCAGAACGATCCGACCTTGCTTTGGATCAACGCCGGGGTCGCGCCTTTGAAGAAGTTTTTTGACGGTCGGGAGATTCCCAGGAATCCAAGGATTGCGAACGTCCAGAAGTCGCTCCGCACGAACGACATCGAAAACGTCGGCCTCACCGCCCGCCACCACACGTTCTTCGAAATGCTCGGGAACTTTTCGATCGGGGATTATTTCCGGAAGGAGGCGCTGACCTGGGCGATGGAGATTCTGACCTCGCCCGAATGGTTCGCCTTCGATCGGGACAGGCTTTATTTCACGGTCCATCCGAGCGATGCGGAGTCGAAAGCGCTCTGGCAAAAACTCGGCGTCAAACCAGATCACATCATCGAACTCGAAGACAATTTCTGGGAGATCGGCGAAGGACCTTGCGGTCCCTGCACGGAAATCTTCTTCGACAGGGGAAGCAAGTACGATCCGGAAGACAAGGGCTTGGAACTCCTGCGTCAGGGATATGACAATGACCGTTACATCGAAATCTGGAACATCGTCTTCAGCCAATACAACGCGGAAGCGGGGAAAGCGAGAAGCGAATACCGCGAACTCCCCCGCAAGAACATCGACACCGGCATGGGTCTGGAAAGGATGGCCTGCGTCCTCCAGGAAGTCGACACCAACTACGACACCGACCTTTTCATTCCCATCATCCGCGAAACCGAAAAGCTTACCGGGAAGAAATATTCCGGCGACATGGCCTTCAAGGTCATCGCCGACCATGTGCGGAGCGTGGTGTTCGCGGTCGCCGATGGGGCGACGATCAGCAACGAGGGCAGGGGCTACGTCCTGAGAAGGATCCTCCGCCGCGCCGTCCGCTTCGGCAGGAAGCTGGGGATGAACTCCCCCTTCATGTACAAACTGGTTCCGACAGTCGCGGAGATCATGAAGGGCTATTACCCCTATCTTTTGGACAAAGTCGAAACCATCCAGAGGCTCATCCTCTCCGAAGAGGAGAAGTTCCTGCAGACCTTGGAAGCCGGCGAAAAGCGCCTGCTTGAATACATCGAAGGTGCGGAAGGGAAGGTCATTTCCGGCACCGCCGCCTTCCTCCTCTACGACACCTTCGGATTCCCGTTCGAACTGACCGTCGAAGTCGCCTCCGAATACGGGTTCAAGGTGGACGAGGAAGGATTCCGGAAGGAACTCGCGAAGCAGAAGGAGAAATCCCGTGCCTCCCGCGAAGAGGAACAATCGATGGGGGCCCAGAACGCGGAATACCTCGCCTTCCGGGAAGAAAGCACCTTCCTCGGCTATGACACCTTGGAACTGGAAACCGAGGTGCTCGCGCTCTTCAAGGACGGAAAGCGGGTCAAGGAAGCGAGCGGCACCGTCCTCGCCGTCTTCAAAAAGACGCCGTTTTATGCGGAAGCGGGAGGACAGATCGGCGACAAGGGATTTCTTACCGCGAACGGAAAGCAATATAAAATCACCGACACGACAAAAATGCCGAATTTTCAGCATGCGTCCGTTGTACAATTGGGTGAGGACAACCTCAAGGAAGGCGAGAGGGTCCGCTTGGCGGTCGACAGCGACGCGCGTCGCTCCGCCAGCAAGAACCATTCAGCAACCCACCTGTTGAACGAATCGCTCCGCAAGATCCTGGGAAGCCATGTCCACCAGCAAGGCTCTTTCGTCGGGGACGAACTTTTGCGGTTCGACTTCAACCATTATTCGCTCCCGGGAAACGAGGAAGTGCTCGCAGTCGAAGACATGGTGAACGAGAAGATCAGGGAGAACCTCGCGGTCGCCATCAAGTGGATGCCGCTCGAGGAAGCGAAGAAACTCGGCGCCCAGGCGATGTTCGGTGAGAAATACGGGGACGTCGTCCGCGTCGTCGACATGGACTTCTCGATCGAACTTTGCGGGGGCTGCCACGTCCGCGCGACCGGGGAAATCGGGAAGTTTGCGATCCTCGCCGTCGAATCCAAAGGCTCCGGAATCTTCCGGATCACGGCGGCGACGGAAGGCATCGCCGAGAAACTCGCCGCTGTCCTTGCGGGAACGAACAAGGAAATTGCCGACCTGAGAAGCAAGATCCAATCCCTCCTCGAGGAAGCCAAGGCCGAGGACATCTCCGTAGATTATCAGGACGTTCCTTCCGCTCCGCTTGAAGAAAGCTACCGGGCGGTGATTGCGAAACGGAACGAGGTCGCCCTGCTCCAGGAAGCGGTGAAAGAACTCGACAAGAAAATCGCGAAGGCGAAAAGAGAGAAAAACGTCATCGCTTTGGAAGATTATTTACGAAATAACTTGACAATCAACTCCCATAATGTTTTAATAAGTAGGACTTATGGTTTGGAGATTGAAGTCTTGAAGGACCTCGCGGACCGGCTTGCGGACAAGTTGGGGAAATCGGTGGTCTTCCTCGCCAACGTCCTGGACGAAAAAATCATCTTTGTCTGCAAGAACTCCATCGAGAAATTGAACGCCGGCCTTTTGGTCAGGGAAGCCGCGCAGATCACCGGCGGCAATGGCGGAGGGCGCAGGGATTTCGCCCAAGCCGGAGGGAAGGATCCTTCCAAGCTTGACGAAGCGCTCGCGGCCATCAAAGGCAGGATTGAAAGCGAGTTATGAGAGTACTCGGATTGGACCTGGGCGACAGGACATTGGGGATGGCGATCAGCGACGCCCTGGGGCTCATCGCCCAGCCGCTTGGAACATACCGTTTTACGGACCGGGATCTGGCTTCCGCTCTGGAAGCAACAAAAAAAGTTGTCGCCGAGCATGACGTGCAAAAAATCGTGCTCGGGCTCCCCAAACACATGAGCGGGGATATCGGCACGCAGGCTGAATACTGCCTGGAATTTAAGAAGATGTTGGAAAAAGAATTAGGTTTGGAAGTGACGATGATAGACGAAAGGCTCACTTCGCAGATGGCGGAGCGGGTCATGCTCGAAGCTGACATCAGCAGGAACAAACGCAAAAAGAATGTTGATAAATTGGCAGCAACCATCATCTTGCAAACCTATCTCGATATCCACTCCAAATAATCAAGAGAAAAAAGAAAAGGAGATTAACCATGGAAAAAGAGAAACATTTGACTTTCATTGATGAGGACGGGAACGAAGTTCTCTGTGAAATCCTCTTCACATTCGAATCAAAAGAGTTCAACAAAAACTACGTCCTGTTCTATCCTGTCGGAAGCGATGACGACGAGATCGAAGTGATGGCTGCCGCTTATGTTCCCACTGAAGACGGCGAGGGCGAACTCCTTCCCATCGAAACCGATGAGGAATGGCAGATGATCGAAGAAGTCCTCGACCAGTTCAGCGAGGAAGACTTCGACGAAGAAGCCGAAGACGAATGCGAATGCGAAGAATGCGAAGACGAAGATTGCGAATGCAATCATTAAAAATGAGCCTCCATGCGGAGGCTTTTTTGGTTCATAAAAATTAAGAAACCGGAAAAAAGGGCATGGATTAAACCATGCCTTTATGCTTGCAATGTTATGAATGTCGCCAGGTCGTCGTAGATTCTTCCTGTTTCCTCGTCTGTTTCAAAGAGGGAGAGGTGGTGCTTGGGCTGGTTGATGGGGATTTGTGCAAGGAGTTCCACCCCCAAAGTTTGCGCAACCTTCTCGCCTCCGCCTTTTCCGAAAATGAAATCTTTTTCGTTGTTGGCGGGATTGAGGTAGTAGGACATGTTTTCGATGACGCCGATGATGTCATGTTTGAGTTTCCTGAAAGCGACGCCGGCTTTGGTCGCGACTTCGCTCGCCGAGGTGTGGGGAGTTGTGACGATCAGGACCTGGGCCGTGGGCGCGAGGTTCTTCAGGTCAAGCATGATGTCGCCCGTGCCCGGCGGGGAGTCGATAATCATGTATTCCAAATCCCGGCTCCATTTCACATCGTGGAAGAAGTGATTCATCATCGAATTAAGCAGGGCTCCTCTCCAGATGACGGGAACTCCATCCCCGGCAAAGAATTCGGTGGAAATCAGTTCGATACCGAAAGCTTTGAAGGGGATGATCTTTTGATCATCGCCCGCCATGGGCGCCCTGTGTTTCATCTCCAGAATCCTCGGAACGCTGGAGCCGTAGATGTCGGCATCGATCAGGCCGACTTTTTTATTTTGTCTGGCAAGGGCATAGGCAAGGTTGCAGGCGACGGTCGATTTTCCGACGCCCCCTTTTCCGGAGGCGACGATGATGAACTTCACCTTTTGGTTGCTGCTGATCCCTTCCAGTTTGCGTGTCTCTTCGAATTGGACCTTGAGTCCTCTGAAACCCATCTCAACTTTTACAATCTTCGCAATCTGTCTGAGGAGGTTCTTTTCTTCTTCCCCGCCGGTCTTCGCGATCGCCACGATCATGATGACCTGGTTCTTTTCGGGGTCAATTCCTATGTGTTTGATCGCTCCTGTTTCTTTGAGAGTTTTTCCCGTGGCCTCGTCGACGAGCGTTTCGACGCGGGCCCTTATGTCATTTGTTGTCATTCTTTCCTCCTATTATGATCGGTATTTTATACTCTTCCATGACCAGGTCGAAGCCATTCGCAAGCAATCCGTAGACGGATGTCGCTTTCAGTTCCGCCTTGACCAGGGGGTTATCTTCACGGTTTTTGAAGCTGGTGATGATTTCGGCCTTTACTTCCTTCGGAAGCTTCTTCAAATATTCCAGACCCTTCAGGCTGGCGCCGAGCATCCTGAGGTAATGGAGCTTCTTGTTTTCGAATTCCTTCGGGGTTCCCATCAGCATGTGCAGGAGCAGGCGCTTGATCTTGTTCTGGGGGTAGCGTTTGGTCTGAATTTTTTCCACCAGGCTGCGGAAATCATCCGCTTCCGGAATGAACGACGCAATCCTTTTTTCGATTCCCTCGTTCACTCCCCAGATTCCTCGGAATTCTTCCGCATCCTTCGAGGCGAAGAGGTACTTGAGGATGGTAAGCATCTTCGCTTCCGCAGCGTCCTGGTCGAGGTAAGCGACCTTGACTCCGTAATCGGGAACGAATGCGGAGATGTCTTCCTTCTTCCTCAGGACTTCGCGGATCGCGGTGGCGCTCGAGATGGAACCGGTGAGGTTCGTGTCAAAGTAATTGTTTGCGACCCTTTTTATGTATTCCACCTTCACATCCGGATTTAGTTCGTCCAAAGACCGCAGATACTGGATTCCCAGGGTGTTGTTGGGAAGCGTGAAGTTGGCAAGGATCTCCTCGTCCGCCGTGATTTTGCTTAAGGCCCTGTAAGCGGCCGTCGGGTAGGAGAGGCCTTTCTTCAGTTCGTTCCTGATTTCCGCCTGGAAAGTTTCGTCCTTCAGAAAATCTTTCATCAGCACGAGTTTTTCGGGATTGGCGAGTTCGACTCCAAAGGCAAGGTCCGTGATTCCCAGCCGGACGAGGATGTTGACGGCGTTATAGCCGAAAAAATCCGCGCTGTTCACGGCGCTGGCAAACGGGAGTTCAAATACCAGGTCGATGCCGGCCGCGAGCGCGAGCCGTGTTTTCTGGAACTTGTCGATGACGGAAAGATCCCCCCGCATCGTGTAGTTTCCGGAAAGGACGGCGATCGTCAGGTCCGGACCCACCCGGGCTTTCGCTTCCCTCAAGAAAAAATCGTGGCCGTTATGGAAGGGGTTGAGTTCGAGGACAAAACCCAAGATTTTCGCCATAGGTTTCACCGAAGTTATTATACCACAAATTTCGAGTTATTACCTTTTAAAACATCAGTTTTTATGGTATAATGCTTTTAAATTAAAAGGAATGTCCGCCCATGAAGAAAAATTTGGCTTTCATCCTTTTCATCGCGGTGTTTGTTCTTTCCGGCTGCGGTGCCAGCAAACTGCAATCCGCGGCCGATAGACTTGCGGAAATGATTCCGGAGCGGATCTCCGAATCCTTGGATCTGTCCGCGGAATTGGAAGGCGTGCAGATCACCTGGCGTTCCGGGAACACCGCCGTCTTGAGCCACGATGGAAAGGTCCACAGGCAGGAAGAGGATAAAGGGGTAAAACTGAATGCGACTCTTCAATATCAGGGAAGAGAATTGGAGGTGTCCTTCATCGTCACCGTCCTGGGAACGAAGGAGGATCCCTGGGAGGAAAATCCGGGGGAAGACCCCGGCTGGAATCCGGGCGAAAACCCGGGCGGTGAAAATCCGGGAGGAAATCCAGGCGGGGGATCCGGAGGCGACCCTTCCGCTCGCCCCGACCACTATGATTATTACAAGGGCTATGAAGGCTTGACGGGGGAATCTTTGAAGAAGTTCCTCCATGACCTGATCGACGACCACAAAAAGGTCAGTTATGACAGCGCGAAGCAGCACCTCCTGATCACGGACCAGGATCCGGAGAATCCGAACAATTTCATCCTTTTTTATTCCGGAAGGAGCATTCCCAAAACCACTCCCATCGGCGGGGTCTGGGACAGGGAACATGTCTGGGCGAAAAGCCACGGGCAGTTCACGAACAATTCGATTCCCGGAAGCGACCTTCACCACTTGCGGCCTTCCGACCGTACGGCCAACAACACGCGCGGCAACCTCGACTTTGACATCGGCGGGCGCCCGCTCACCAGCGTCGTCTATGCTGCGAACTCCTCCTATAACCGAATCGTGGACGGGGTGTCTTTCGAACCCCGGGATGAAGAGAAAGGCGACGTCGCCCGCATGCTCTTTTACATGGCCGTCCGTTATGACGGAAGCGACGGACCGGATTTGGAACTGAACGACAAGGTGAACAACGGAAAAACGCGCTACATGGGCCGTATTTCCGTCCTTCTCATCTGGAACAGGCAGGATCCCGTCGATGATTTCGAGAGGAACAGGAACGACGTCATCTTCGGAATCCAGCAAAACCGGAACCCCTTTATCGACTTTCCGGAATTTGCGGAGATGATTTGGGGAAATTGACACCATCGGAATGCAATTTTCTTTTTAAACTATAAAAACATGTGGTATAATAATCCTAAGGATTATTTCAGGGGTAAAAAATGAAAAGCAAGATGATTCACAAGATATTGGCTGACATAAAAAAAGAACTTGCGAGTGTGCTTGAAAAATACGACTTGAACGAGATGCCGGAGATCGTCATTGAAAAACCGAAGGACGAAAACCACGGCGACTACGCGACGAACGTCGCCCTCCGGCTCGCGAAGCAGCTGCGGAAGAATCCGCAGGCGATTGCGGAAGAGATTGTCGGCAAACTCGATTGCCGGAAACTCCATCTGGAAAAAGCCGAAGCTTTGAGCGGCTTCATCAACTTCTTCATCGACAGGGCCTACCTTTCCCAAGTCATCTTCGGGATTCTTGAGGAAGGGGAGGAATACGGCCGTCTCGATGTCGGATGTGGCGAGCATGTGAACATTGAGTTCGTGAGCGCCAATCCCACCGGTTACCTCCACATCGGGCATGGGCGCGGCGCCGCCTACGGAGATTCCCTGGCCCGGATCATGAGGAAGGCCGGCTACCGGGTTTCGACCGAACACTATGTGAACGACGCCGGCAACCAGATTCACAATCTTACCCTTTCCATCTATGAGCGTTACAAGGAACTCTTCGGCCAGCCGGCGGAATTGGGTGAGGATTCCTACCACGGACCCGAAATCATTGAAATCGCGAAGCGGATAAAGGAAGCGAAAGGGGACTATTATCTTACCAACCCCTTTTATGACGATTTTCGCGCTTTCGGATTGGAATTTCTGCTTGAGGGCCTGAAACGGGACCTGAGGGATTTCCGGGTGGAATTCGACACCTGGTTCAGCGAAAAGAGCCTCTATGACAGCGGGGCAGTGGAAAAAACCCTGAATTACTTACAAGAAAATGGTTATACCTATGAACAGGACGGAGCGGTCTGGCTCAAGACGACCCTTTACGGGGATGAGAAAGACCGGGTGATTGTAAAAAGCGACGGGACCCTGACTTACCTTGCCCCCGACATCGCCTACCATGCGAACAAGTTGGCGCGTGGTTACACCCAGCTCATCGACGTGTTGGGAGCTGACCACCACGGATACATCAAGCGCCTCAAGGCGGCGATCGCCTTCCTGGGCGGGAATCCCGACCTTCTCGACGTCCAGATTCTGCAGATGGTCCGGGTCCTGCAGGGCGGAGAAGAAGTGAAGATGAGCAAGCGGAGCGGAAAAGCGATCACGCTCAGAGACTTGATCGACGAGGTCGGAGTCGACGCCCTGAGGTTCATGTACGTGGAAAAAGCTTTGAGTTCCCACATGGACCTGGATTTGGATCTTGCGGTGAAGAATTCCAACGAGAACCCGGTTTATTATGTCCAATATGCTTATGCGCGGATAGCGAGCGTCCTCAGGGTCGCGGAAGAGAACAAAATCCCCATCCAAGAAATCGAAGAGTTCAAGACCCTCGATTTCGGGAAACTCGGAAAGATGCTGGTGCTGCTTGCGGAATACCCGCTTGTGATCGAGGAAGCGGCGGTAAAACGCCTGCCCCACAAAATCCCCCAGTATCTTTTGAGTCTGGCTTCCGCGCTCCATGGATTTTATAACGATGAGAAAATCATCACCGATGATCCTGTCGCGACGAATGAAAAACTGGCTTTGATCAAAGCCGTTCAGGTCGTGATCAAGGACGGACTCGGATTGATCGGTGTCGGAGTTAAAGAAAGAATGTAGGAGGAAATATGAAAGCCTTTATTAAGAAGTACCAATGGCTCTTTGAATTCATCGGAGTGGCCATCATTCTTGCAGTAGGAATTTTCGCTTTCGTCAAGCAGGAAGTGTTCCTTTACATCGCCGGTTTCGCTTTGATTATTATGGGCTTGTTGCGGATCATTCCGCTTTTGAAAACGACGAAAGACATGGTTTTGAAAATCATCTATGCCGTCGAAATCCTCCTGAATGTCGTCGCCGGTGTCTTGCTGGTCTTGGAAGGGGGAAAAGACGATTATAGCGAAAATCTGATGCGCTATCTCGTCGGTGCCGTTCTTTATCTCCGCGGCGCAATCTACTTCTTCGCTACCGTCATCAGGAAGGAAGCGACGGATCACCTGCAGTTCATCGTCCATCTGGCTTTCATCACTTTGGGCGTCGTCATCCTCGCCACGGATTACTTCACAGTGAAGAATCTCGCTTTTGTCGTTCTCATTTTGGCCATCATCGCCGCCTTCTTCATCGGTTACAGCGGCTTCAGGAATTACAAGAATTACCGCTATGAACGGCTTGCGCGCGAAGAAACCAAAAAAATCATTCAGAAGCCCGCAGAAAAAGAAGAAGAAGGATACGTCGACCCCGCACCCGTGAAAGAAGACATCATCATCCCTGAAGAGGAAGAAAAAGAAGAACTAAACGTCTAAAAGAGGTCATCATGGTTGATTTGGAAATGCTCAAGGAGCTGAGCGAGCTGGATGGTATTTCCGGTCGCGAAAGCTATGTGCGAAAATATGTCAGAAAGAAGTTTTCGGAGTTGGGAATCGAGGACGTGACCCGGGACGGTCTCGGCTCGGTCGTGGGAAGGCTCGTCGGAGACGAAAAGGGTCCCAAGATCATCCTTTCCGGACATATGGATGAAATCGGGCTGATGGTGACGAAAATAACCGATGAAGGATTCCTGAAATTCCAGCCCGTCGGCGGTTGGTGGAGCCATGTGCTGCTCGCCCAGGAGTTCACCGTCACGACCTCCGAAGGAAAGAAGTACCGGGCGGTGACGGGAGCGAAGGCTCCGCACCTGCTTTCCCCTGAAGAAAGGGAGAAGACGGTCAATGTTGACGACATGTTCCTGGACATCGGCGTCGAAAGCAGGGAAGAAGCGGAAGGCCTGGGAATCCGGATCGGAGACATGGCAGTTCCCGCGAGAACATTCGCGACGCTGGCCAATCCCAAATACCTGCTCGGAAAAGCCTGGGACGACCGGATCGGGGTCGCGGTCTTCCTCGAGGTCATGAGGCGCCTGAAGGAAGATGGGCATCCCAATGTCATCTTCGGCGTCGGCAGCGTGCAGGAGGAAGTCGGCCTGCGCGGCGCGAAAACCTCCGGTCAAATGGTGAATCCCGACATCGCCTTCGCCATTGATGTGACGGCGGCGAAGGACACGCCCAAGACCGACAATTCCCTGAAACTGGGACAAGGGCCCGCGATCCTCGTTTATGACAGCAGCCTGATCGCCCATGTGGCCCTGCGGGAAAGGGTGCTGGCAATCGCAAAGGAGGAAGGTATCCCCGTTCAGCTCGATTTCCTGAAGCGCGGGGGAACAGACGCAGGCGCGATCAGCCTCGTCCATTCCGGTGTTCCGTCCCTGCCCATCTGCATCCCGGCCCGTTACATCCACTCCCATGTTTCCGTAATCCATCAGGACGATTATGAAAATGCCGTAAAACTCCTGGTCGCGGTTATCAAAAAGCTGGACCGCGAGACAGTGAACGCGATAATTTTTGACTGAAGGCTCGTTGCCTTCTTTTTTTATAAAAAAAGATTGAAATCCGGAGCGAAAAGTAGTAAAATATATTGTGCTTGTAAGGCCCGTTGGAGAAGCGGTTTAACTCATAGCCCTCTCAAGGCTACATACACGGGTTCGAATCCCGTACGGGTCACCATCAGATTATGCTATGCATAGTCTTTTTTTTATTCCGTTTTATATTTTCCTCTGGAAAACGGAGTTGAAAAATGTTATAATGAAATTGCTTTCATAAATAAAAAAAGATATGTGAGGATGCAGAAGAATGGAGAAATTGAAGCTTAACATCAAAAAGACTATCTTTGTGGGTCTCGCTTTCGCAAGCATCTCCGCTTTCTGGGAGACCTACAACTTCGTGGTTCCGCTGATGCTGAACCGCACCTTCGGTCTGACCGACTCCCTCCGCGGCCTCGTCATGGGTTTGGACAACATCCTCGCCCTCTTCATGCTGCCGCTTTTCGGGACATTGTCGGACAGGACCAACACCCGTCTGGGAAAAAGGACTCCCTATTTTTTGTTCGGAACTCTGGCCGCGGTTCTGTTATTCATCGGCTTGCCGTTCGCGGAAAGCGTCCAACTGAAAAAAGCTGAACAAATCGCGAACGAAGTGACGAACGAGACGCTTTGGGATTATCTGAAGGACGGGCAAAAACAAAATTTATCCGATTTTCTGAAAAAGGACGGAATCGTAATTGAAGGGGAGGAAGACCTCAGGGAAGAATTCCTGAAGATCGAAAAGACTAAGATCAATGAGAACGGAGAAACCGTGGACAATGAAGTCTATGACGAATTCGTCCGCCCGGCTCTGAGAAGCTATACCTTCCAGAACCTCACGGTCAAAAATCCCTGGCCACTCATCATCTATCTCTTCGTCCTGCTTTTGGTCCTGATAGCGATGGGGACGTACAGGTCGCCGACGGTCGCACTCATGCCCGACGTCACGCCTGAACCGCTGCGCAGCCCTGCGAACGCGATTATCAACCTGATGGGCGGAATCGGAACCGTTCTTGCCATGGTCGCAAACATGGTCCTCTTCGCCCGTTACGCAAGCGGCTACTATGCGCCTTATACAATCCTCTTCGTCGCGGTCGACCTGTTGATGCTCATTTTCCTGCTCATCTTCATGCTCACGGTCAGGGAGAACCGGCTGCTTAAAGAAAGACAGGAAATCTGCGAGAAGTTCGGAATCGTGGAAGGGATGGAGCAGAAAGCTTCCAAAGAAAAGATCCGCTTCCGCGACATCCCCAAAGGAGTTCTCAAAAACTTCGTTTTGGCTTTGATCGGGATCTTCTTCATCACGATGGCGACCGACGCCATTAACTCCTCATTCTCGGTTTATGCGACCGACAATCTCGGCTTCGCGAAAGGCACGGCGAGTTTGGTGAAAACCATCAGCCTCGTCTTCTCCGGTCTCGCCTTCATCCCCGTGGGTTACATGGCCTATAAGCTCGGCCGCCGCCGCACGATCATGACCGGAATCATCTGCATCGCCGTCTCGCTCTTCGCCGCCTATTTCGTCAACAGGGACATCCGCGTCTGGTTCGTCGCCTGCTACTTCCTGATGAACTTCGGAAACGTCATCGTCGTCGTGAACACCCTGCCCTTGGTTTTGGAAAACAGCGACACCAACACCGTCGGGCGCTTCACGGGTTTCTATTACACCGCGACCATGCTCGCTTCCTCGGTTTCGCCGTTCCTGAGCGGTGTCTTCATGGACCTTGCGGGCCAAAGAAAGGTCATGTTCATCTACAGCACCGTCCTTGCGCTTCTTTCCGTCACCGTCCTTTATTTCGTCAAAGGCTTAGGTGAGCGGAAGAATCCGCAGGTGGTTGCGGAAGCAGAGGAAAAAGAACCGACCGACGAATGATCGCAATTCTGCCCGCCTCCAAGGCGGGGGCGGGTTTCTTTGTTGGTTCTTTCGAATCAACTTTCCCTCATTTGCTTCTGATTTTCGGGCAATAATAATAAAAAGGAAGTCGGCAGTAGGAGATTTGGAATAATATAAAGCAAGGTGATAAAATGAAATTTCCCAAGTTTTTGCTCGTGTTTGCGGTCACAGTTCTTACTTTGCTGGTCCTGGCCGGATGCAATAGTTTCACCGGGATTAGGAATGATTTTGAAAAGGCGGGATACACCTACAGCGAGGAAGCGGCTCAATATGTGGAAGAGCTGATGGAAGAGTTTGAGAGCGAGAAGATCAACGTGCGTCCCCACCTGTTCACAAAAGGCCTCAACTACGCGATCGTGTTGGAATTCAATTCCGTGAAGGAATTGGAAGAGGAACTGGAGAAAAGCGAAACCCTCAAAGGCCTGGTCAAGGATTTCCAGAAAACGGATTTGGTGCGCGGAAACTGCGTTTTGATTCCGGTGGCGGTTGCCTTGGATTATAAGGAACGGATCCAGGAGATGATCGACATTTTCCAAGGAAGGAAATGAGGGTTAAACAGGAAAATGGCAGCAAAATGCCATTTTTTGTTTTTCTTTCCTAGGAAATTCTGATATAATGGAAAAGAGGTGATTCTATGGATTGGAAGGAAGAAGTCCGGGAACTGGCGAAAACGATGAGCGTCCCGGACCAGATCAAGGTCGAGGACATCCCCAAGGTCAACTTATATATGGAACAATTGCTTTCTTTCCTCAACGAGAACCTTCAGTTCTTCAAACGCTATCCCGAGGACCAAATGCTGACCAAGGCGATGATCAACAACTATTCGAAGAACGAGATCAGCCCGCCCCCGCAGAAGAAACTCTACCGGAAACTCCACATCATGGCCTACGCTTTGATCTACCAGTTCAAGCAACTGATATCCCTGAATGACATGAAGCACATCACGGCGAAGATTGCCCACACCGCGGAACTGGAGCAGACCTACCGCGTCTTTCTGAAAGAGCAGAAGCGGGCGTTTTCGAAACTGCCGGAGCTTGCGGAAGAGGTAATCAAAAAGGCCGAGGAATTGGATGTCAAGGACCAGAAACTGATTCTTCCCCTCCTCCTCGCCCAAACCCTTGCGAAAGCGCAAGCGGAGATCCTTTTCTCCCAAAGGCTGATCGATTTGCTGGGAAAGTAGCCGCCATCCGGCGGTTTTTTTATTTTCCAAAGAAAGCGGTTGCATTCATGTAGTTTTTATAATATAATATAATAGTAATCAAAACTATGTGAGGGGAAGAATGAAACTAAATAAGTTGGTTGAGAAAGTAAAAAGAAAGTTCGGTGTCGAAATCGTCGCAAAAACCACCGAACAGGCAATCGTCCTGGAAGGCGAGATGGATGACTGGGAAAAAATCGTCCAAGTCGGCTATCTTTTTGTCGGAAAAAGCGGAAAACGCCGCGTCGTGAACAACATCCGTCTTAAGGACGCCCCTCCCAAAGCTGCGGAGTCCTTTGAACGCGACTCCTCCTTGGAGGGGAAGGAATACGATGTCGTCGTCATCGGAGGTGGAATCACCGGCCTCGCGATTCTCCGGGAACTCTCCCGCTATCCGCTGAAGCTTTTGCTTCTAGAAAAAGAGGCAGACGTCGCCCGGGGCGCGAGCGGCGCCAATGACGGGATGATCCATGCGGGAATCGACCTGAAGAAGGGAACCCTGAAGTGGAAGTACTGCCTCGCCGGAAACCGTCTTTACGGAAAACTTGCGGAAGAACTCGACTTCCCCTTCAAAAGGTGCGGCCAGTACATCGTCTACGGCTCCTTGTTTGAGCGCCTGGTCGGAACCTACATTCTCTTCAAGGGCAGGCGGCTCAAGGTTCCGGGAGTGCGGCGGGTTTCCCGGGAGGAGCTCCTGAAGGCCGAACCGGAACTGACCTGGGCGAAAGGGGCCATCCAAATTGCCTGCACGGGGGTGACCTCGCCTTATGAAGCCTGCGTTGCGCTTGCGGAAAACGCGATTGAAAACGGAGCGGAAATCGCCCTCGAGACCGCCTGCCTGGGTTTCACCATCGCCGACGGAGGCATCAAGGAGGTCGAAACCAACTCCGGGCGGATCAGGGCGAAAGTCGTGATCAACGCCGCCGGAGTGTTTGCGGACGAGGTCGCGAAAATGGCGGGGGATCAGTTCTATTCCATTCACCCCCGGAAAGGAACCGACCTCCTTTTCGATAACAAACTGAAACTCCTGAACAGCGCCGCCTCCCCCATTCCGACATTGAAGGAAAGGAAGTCCCGGACAAAGGGCGGAACCCTGGTTTTGACCTGCGAAGGGAACATCCTTGCGGGGCCGGACGCGGTCGAGGTGCCCGACAAGACCGACACGGGGACGCCCAAAGAATCGGTGGACCGGGTCTTTGGAAAGCATTCCCGGGTGCTTCCGAAACTCAAGGAAAGCGACATCATCGCCTACTTTTCCGGTCTCAGGGCGGCGACTTACGAGGAAGATTTCATTGTTGAGGGAAGCAGGAACCTGAAGAACTTCATCCACGTCGCGGGAATCCAATCCCCCGGACTCACCGCCGCCCCCGCGATCGCCCTGGACGTGGCCGAGATGGTTGTCAAGATGCTGGGGGATGTGGAGCCGAAGAAGGACTTCAAACCCTACAGAAAAAGAATACCCAGGGTCAAGGACCTTCCGCTTCAAGAACGGCAGGAACTCATCAAGGCGGATCCCGATTTCGGAAAGATCGTCTGCCGTTGCGAAGAGGTGAGCCTCGGGGAAATCAAAGCGGCGATCAGGCGTCCCCTCCCCGCCCGGACCGTCGACGCCATCAAAAGGCGGGTGCGCGCGGGCATGGGCCGCTGCCAGGGCGGTTTCTGCCTTCCGAATGTGCTCAAGACCCTAGCGGAGGAATTAGACATGGATTATCTTGAAGTGACTAAGAAAGGAAAGGGTTCGGAAATCTGCCTGCTCGAAACAAAAGGGGGTGATTCAGATGGTGTATGATGCGATTGTGGTCGGCGGAGGGCCGGCGGGTCTCGCCGCCGCTTTGGAAGCCTCCCATCGGGGTTTGGAAGTTCTGCTTCTGGAGCGGGAAGCGAAGACCGGCGGTATTTTGAAACAGTGCATCCATGACGGCTTCGGTCTTGTCCGTTTCAGGGAGAAACTCGCGGGACCGGAATACGCTCACCGTTTCTCTTCGGAGTTGAAGCGGTCGTCGGCGGTCGTGAGGTCCTTCGCCTTCGTTTCGGACATCAAAAAAAGGGACGGTCTTTTCACTGTCCTTGCGACCGATTCCCAAGGCGTGTGCGAGTTTCAAGGGAAGAACATCATCCTGGCCACGGGCTGCCGGGAGCGGACGAGGAACCAGATTCTGGTTCCGGGCACGCGTCCCGCCGGGGTCCTCACCGCCGGCACCGCCCAGTACCTGGTGAACAGGATGGGACTTCTGCCCGGGAAGAGGATTGTGATCCTGGGGTCGGGAGACATCGGTCTGATCATGGCGCGAAGACTCACCCTGGAAGGGGCGAAGGTATTGGGCGTGTATGAAATCAAACCGACTCCGAGCGGGCTTCCCAGGAACATCTCCCAGTGCCTGCTGGATTTCAACATCCCCCTGCACCTCTCCTGCACCGTGACGGAAATCCTGGGGCGGAAGCGGGTCGAAGCCGTGAAGGTGTGCAAGGTTGACGGAAGCGGGAATCCCCTTCCGGGTACGGAGGAAATAGTCCCCTGCGACTGCCTAATTCTTGCGGTCGGACTGATTCCGGAAAACGAACTCGGAGAAAAAATGGGGTTGGCGCTCGATCCGAAGACCAAAGGTCCGGAAGTGGACCAGGACATGATGACGAATGTCGCCGGTGTCTATGCCGTCGGCAACTGCCTACATGTGAACGACCTGGTGGATTACGTAAGCGAAAGCGCGGAAATTGCCGCCCGGTCACTCGGTAGAAAAACGGAAAGGAAGCTGGTGAAGTTCGGAGCGAACGAGAAATTTCTCTATCTCGTCCCCCAGATGCTCGATCTGAACGGAGAGGAGGAAGCGGTCTTCTATTTTCGCTCCCGGGACATCTATGAAAACGCCCGCCTGGTGCTTGCAATCGACGGGCATGAGGTCTGGTCCCGGAAGTCCGGAAAACTCCAGCCGCCCTTGCTGGAGCGCTTTAAACTCAACTTCGGAAAATTTGGTTTGACCGAAAAATCCGACATCCAATTCCGAATCGAGGTGGAATCATGACCAAGGAGATGATTTGCATCGTCTGCCCGAACGGTTGCCGCCTTTTGGTTGAAAAGAACGGTGAAGAGATCAGGGTCGCCGGAGCGAAATGCCGGAAGGGGGAGGAGTTCGGCAGGAACGAAATCCTCGATCCGAAACGGGTGCTTTGCACGACCGTGAAGACTGTTTTCAAAGAACATCCCTTTTTGAGCGTGAAGACATCGAAGGAAATACCCAAGGAAATGCTCTTTCCGGTCCTGGAGGAGCTGAGAAAATTTCGTTTGGGCAGGAAGGTCGGAATCGGCGAGGTCGTGATCGCAGACATCCTTGGAACCGGCGCGGACCTCATCGCGACCGAAGAAATGGAAATATGAAAAGGAGGGCCATATGAAACCATACAAGGGCTTCATGCCGAAATATTATCAGGAGATACCCCCGAAGAAATCCTACCGTTCGATTCTGAAATGGGGTGATCCCGCCTTCAACAAACTCCCGAATGAGAATCTTTTTAAATTGATCAAGGAAACCTTCAATCTCACGGACGCCGATTTCCAAAACTACCGGGAACTCGGACTCGAGGAAGTGAAGTTTTCGAAACCCATAACTTTGACGGAAGAGCAGCTCGCCTTTTTCGAAAGCGTCGTCGGCAAGGAAAACGTAAAAACCGACGATTACAGCCGGCTCGCCTCTTCCTACGGAAAGACGATGTACGACCTTTTGAGGCTCCGCAAGGGAATCGTCGAGAACATTCCGGACGCCGTCATTTATCCGCGAAGCGACGAGGACATTGAAAAAATCATCTCCTTTTGCAACCAAGCCCTGATCCCCGTCTACGTCTTCGGGGGCGGAAGCACCGTCACCAGGGGTGCGGAATGCATGCGGGGAGGGATCTCCCTCGATCTGAAGAAGCACATGAACAGGATTCTTACCCTGAACGAGGAAGACCAGACCGTGACGGTCCAGGCGGGAATCTACGGACCGGAACTCGAAAGGAACCTGAACAACGCTCCGGAAATCTTCGGCGCCAAGGAAAGGTATACCTGCGGACATTTCCCCCAGTCTTTTGAGTATTCGGTCGTCGGAGGCTGGGTCGTGACCCGCGGCGCCGGCCAGAATTCCACATATTACGGAAAAATCGAGGATCTCGTCCTCGCCCAGAAATACATCACCCCCGTGGGGGTCATCAAGACCGAACCTTTCCCGGCGAAAGCGACCGGACCTTCGATCGACCAGATCATGATCGGAAGCGAAGGGGCCTTCGGAATCCTCACGACGGTCACGCTCAAGATCTTCAAGTACCGTCCGGAGAACCATTTCCGCTTCTCCTTCATGTTCCGGGATTGGGAGTCGGCGCAGAAAGCCGCCCGCGAGGTCATGCAGGAGGAGTGCGGGAAACCGTCCGTCTTCAGGATTTCCGATCCCGAGGAGACGGAAGTGATGATGCGCCTTTACGGCATCACCGGCAGCCCCCTCGACACCTACCTCAAACTCCGGGGCTATGAAGGAAACAAGAAGTGCCTGATGCTCGGCTTCACCGACGGGGAGCGGGGCTACTGCCGGAACCTTTTCCGGAAAGTGAAAAGCATCTGCAAGAAAAACGGCGGGCTCTGGCTCACAGGCTTTCCGGCCAAGGCCTGGGAGAAGGGGCGATTCACGGATCCCTATCTTCGGGACACTCTCCAGGACTTCGGAATCATGATCGACACCCTTGAATGCGCCGTCAACTGGAGCGACCTGAACAAAGTCTACAAGGAAGTCCGGGCCTATTGCAAGAGCCGGCCGCAGACGATCTGCATGTCCCACATGTCCCACATCTATCCCCAAGGGGCGAACCTCTATTTCATCTTCGTTGCGCGGATGACCGAACTCGAAGAATTCACCTCCTACCACAGCGGTATCCTCGACGCGATCCAAAGATCGGGCGCCGCGATGAGCCATCACCACGGCATCGGGAAGATGTTCGGTCCCTGGCTTGAAGGCCAGATTGGGCGGAACCAGATGGCGGTCTTCAAGGCTTTGAAGAAGCACTTCGACCCGAACAACATCATGAACCCGGGCGGGACCCTGGGGCTCGACCTCGAAGACGAGGAGAAGCGTTTCCAAAGGGAACCCTGGTAAAAACAAGGCATTATTCTCCGCTTTTCCAAATATGATGTATTGAAATTGGAAAAGAGGAGTTGATGGTTTTGAACATTTGTCCTCCAGGGACCTTCGTTTATTCCGTCCGCCAAGGAGACACGCTCTGGCTGTTGGCCGACCGCTTCAACACGACGGTTGAAGACATCCTCAACCTGAATCCGGGGATTGATCCCGACCGGCTTGCGATCGGCCAGCAGCTCTGCATACCCATGATCGAATCCGACATTGATTTCGATCCTGTCATCGACCTTAACAACCTTTCCCGCTCCCTCTGGAGCGAACACCTCTTCTGGTCCGACAACATCATCCTGGGGATCATTTTCGCGCCGACGATCGTCGAGGCGATGCGGGAGAAGGGGTTGGAAAACGCCGCCGATTTCGCGGAGATGTTCCTGGATTATTACGGAAGGGATTTTGCGGAGAAATTCAAGGACCTCTTGATTGAACACCTGCAACTCGGCGCGGACCTAACAAAAGCCGCCAAGGCGAACGACCAGGAGAAATTCACGACGATTGACCGCGACTGGTTTCAGAACGCCGACAACATCGCCCGGCTGCTGTCCGAAAACAACCCCTTCTGGAATTATGATGAATGGCGGGAAATGCTTTACACGCATCTGCAGATGTTAAAAAACTATGTTTCCTATCTTTTGACCGCATCCTCCAACCAGCTCGGGGACATCCTCCAGGACTTGCAGATGCAGGCCTTGGCGATGGCGGACTACATGGCTGAAGGAATCATGCGGCAGTTTCCGGAAGATTTTGATGAATGAAAGCAGGTTTCCTGCTTTTTTTAGTTTGCATTAAGCCAAAAAAAGTAATATTATATAAGCAAGGAAAATTCCGTTGGGGAATTGCGGGAAGTTTTGAGCCGGCCTGCCAGCAGGAAGCGGGATGGCCCGTCCGCGTTTTCGAAGGACGGAGAAAAAGAAAGAATATGAGGTAGATAAAATGTTCGATAACGATCTCTTCACTGAAAGACAGAAGGAAATAATTGTGAAAATCGGGAAGGACCACAAGGAAAAACTCGACAAAGAGAAGAGGAGGGTCTATGGGGTCCATTTTTCAATCCTCTTCGTTCTTTTGGCCGTGGTTTTCGTCCTTGTGCTTACGGAAATCTTCAATCCCGGCCAGGGTCTGATTTTTGCGGTGATTCTGATCATCGCCGCCGGTTCGAACATTTCCAGAAACAGCAAAGTTTATGAAAACCTTAAGGGTCAGGATGATTATGCGGTCGGGCTCCACTTTGTTGACAAGGACCCGCGGGTGGTCGGAAACGCCGACAATAGGCTGAAGGCAACCAGGGTTGGAACCCTGGTCTCAGGCATCTTTGCCCTGGTGATCGCTTTGATCTGCCTGCTTGTCTCTCTTTTCGATAAACCGACGGATTTTTCCGCTCTGGAGGAAGTCAACGGCACGGTCCATTCGGTGCGCCTCGAGAGAGAGAGGATCCTGATCAGTCTGCAGGATGATGATCGGGAATATGCTGTTCCCGGAATCTATCTGAAAAAAGTGGATTGGGCGGAATTCGAAAAAGCGGCGAAAAGAGGCAAGAGCATAACCGTGCTGGCGAACACGACCAAGGAAGGCGTTCGCTACGTCTATTATCTGGAAGTCGAGGGGACCGAATTCCTGACCCGGGAAGAAGTCTCGGAAGCCGAAAACCGGAACCTCAGGATCGGTTATGCGCTCGCAGCCGTCTTCGGAGCCGTGGCCTTGGTTTGTCCGAAGTACTACTTAATTTTCAAGCGAACGGTCTACAAGAAGAACAAAGCGAAGGAAATCTACAATCTTGAATACACTGAAGAAGAACTCGAAGCGCTGGCGGCGGCAGCGGAAGAGATGGTTGGAGAAACGGAAGAAAAAACATATATCAAGACCGGTTGTCCGAAAAGCTACTTGTTTATACTCGGTTTCTTCGGGGCGTTGGGCCTCGCGGGTGTGGCGGGAGCTTGGTTCATCAATGATGGCGTTCTTAAGTGGCTTGTTTTCGGATTCGCTCTTTTCTTCCTCCTGCTCGCCCTGATCGGGGTTTATGATTGCCTCAACCGCCGGGAAATCCTGGATGGGGACACGCTGACTGTTTGGAGACTCTTCGGGACCAAAAACATCAAGGTGAAGGAACTGAAGAAGGTCGTAATCAAGCCCCTGCAGACCGAATCCATCGCCAGGACGGGAAAAACCTTCTGCCGCATCGGCAACCTGACGAAGGGGCTTGATCGGATTCTGGAGGAGTTGAACAAGCGCGGGGTCAGAATCGAAATTTTTATGAAATGAAAGCGTCTTGTTTGCAATTTTCCTTTCTTGGAAATAAAATGGATTGAAAAAGGAGGAAACATGATTTTTGAGAATATCACCGATTTGATCGGCAACACGCCGGTTGTAAAAATGGACGGTTTATACATTAAACTGGAAGGATTCAACGCGAGCGGTTCGGTCAAGGACCGGGCTGCGAAGTGGATGATTGAAGGCCTGGAGAAACGGGGACTATTGAAGCCGGGAGACACGATCGTCGAGCCGACCAGCGGGAACACCGGGATTTCGCTCGCGATGATCGGAGCGGCCAAGGGATACAAGGTCGTTCTGGTGATGCCGGACACGATGAGCGTGGAAAGGCAGGCGGTGATGAAGGCCTATGGGGCAAAGATTGCCCTCACCGACGGAAAACTCGGCATGGCCGGAGCCATCAAGGAAGCGGAAAGGATGGTCAGGGAAGAAGGCTGCGTGATGCCGATGCAGTTCGAGAATCCCGACAACGTCCTCGCCCACGAGGAAGGGACCGCCCAAGAGATATTGAAGGACTTTCCGAAACTGGATTACTTCGTCGCCGGAATCGGGACGGGCGGAACCATCACCGGCGTCGCGAAGGTCATCAAAAAGGCCTATCCGGATGTGAAGGTGATTGGCGTCGAACCCGCCGAATCCCCGGTCATCACCGCCGGATACAAGGGCAGCCACGGCATCCAGGGAATCGGCGCGGGTTTCGTCCCGGCGATTCTGGACCTGTCCCTTGTCGATGAGGTTGTTACCGTGAAAACAGAGGACGCCCGGGCGGAGGCGAAAAGGCTTGCGGAAAAGGGGCTGTTCCTCGGAATTTCCTCCGGAGCCGCGGCCTTTGCCGGATATCAGCTCCTGAAGAAGTGCGGAGAAGACAAAGTGATCCTAGCGGTCGCCCCCGACGGCGGGTTGAAATACTTAAGCACCGGGGTTTTTGATTGAAAAGGCTTTAAAAGCCCTGCCATACAAAAAGGCTTGCCTGATGAGGGAAAAAAGTGTAGAATATATTAGAACTTGAAGAAGAATCATTACAGGGAGTGTTTATGAACAATGCGATAAAAGAGAAACTGAAAGATTCCCTTCAAAGCATCCTGCCCGTGGCTTTGATTATTTTTGTCATCAGCCTGATCTTCGGTGTGCCGGGGAAATATCTGGCCCGGTTCGGGATTGGGACCGCGATGTTGATCGGCGGCTTCATCCTCTTCAACATCGGCGCCGAAAACTCGATGATGGCCATTTCCGAAAAAATCGGCGGGCATCTTTCGAAAAGGAAAAAACTGTTCGTCCTGATTGCCATTGCTTTCATCATCGGTTTTCTGGTGACGGTTGCGGAACCGGATCTGTGGGTTCTCGCGGAACAGTTTCCGGCCATCAACTCCTTGATTTTGATCGGATCGGTCGCTTTCGGGGTCGGGTTGTTCCTGGTGATTGCCTTGCTTAGAATCGTCTTCAAGGTCAAAATGTCGACCTTGCTCATCATATCCTACGGATTTGTGTTTTTGATTGCGTTCTTTGTTGATCAATCCTTCCTCCCGGTCGCCTTTGATTCCGGGGGCGTGACGACGGGACCGATCACCGTGCCCTTCATCCTCGCCTTGGGTTATGGGCTTTCCGTCGGCATGGGCGACAAGGAAGCGGAGGAAAACAGCTTCGGGCTTGTGGGCATCTGCTCCATCGGCCCGATCCTCGCCGTATCCGTCCTGGCGCTTTTTTCGGAAGCTTCGGGAGGTTCGGATGCGGATGTTTTGAACTTCGGAGGCTATCTTGTCAAGTACCTCGGGGAACTTTTGATAGCCTTGGTTCCTTTCATTCTCTTCTTTGTGGTGTTCCAGATTTTTGTCTTCAAAATGAAGAAAAAGAATGTGCTGAAAATCATCGTCGGATTCCTTTTGACCTATATCGGCCTGGTCATGTTCCTGGTCGGCGCGAATTACGGTTATTTGCCGATCGGCCAGACGCTCGGCGGAAAAATCGCCCTGCATGACCAAAACTGGCTCTTGATTATCGTTGGAATGTTCTTCGGGTTCGCAATCGTGGTTGCGGAACCGGCGGTTACGGTTCTGACCCACCAGGTGGAGAACGTCACCAGCGGGGCGATTCCGAGGAGACTGATGAACGTCGCGCTATCGGTGGGCGTATCCATCGCCGTCGGGCTGGCCTGCCTCAGGGTGCTGTACGAAGTGAGCATCTGGTGGATCATCGTCCCCGGTTATCTGCTCGCCTTGGTGATTTCGCTTTTCGTTCCCGGAATCTTCACTTCCATCGCTTTCGATTCCGGCGGCTCCGCGTCCGGAGCGATGACCGCGACCTTCCTGGTCCCCTTCGCCGTAGGCGCGGCCCGGGCCCTGAAACCCAACGATTTGATTTATGAATTGAAATACGCCTTCGGTTTGGTCGCCTTCGTGGCCTTGGCACCCCTGCTTACGATTCAGATCCTCGGTTTGATCTTCAAACTGAAAGCCGCCAAAGCCAAGAAAGACAAACAGGAAGACGAAATCATTGATTTGAAAGAGGTGTGACATGAATCTCCTGGTCGTAATACTTGATCGCGAACTGACTGACAAATACACCGGAATCTTGAACAGTGACCATGACAAAAGCCAAGTCGTGCTTCTGGCTCAGGGGACCGCAAGTTCGGAAATCCTGGATTATTTCGGGCTTGCAAGGAAGGACAAAGCGGTGATTCTCTGCCTGCTCACGGATCAGGAGACGAAGCCGGTTTTGGAGCGATTGCAACACGATAAGGAATTCCAAAAAAACGGCGGGGCGGTCGCCTTTACCACACGGTTGGCGAACATCAACAAAAGATTCTATGATTTGATACTTTCGCTTGGAAAAACGGAGGTTTAAAATGAGTGGATACAGGGTCATATTTGCCATAAGCAACCATGGTTATTCCCAGGAAGTGATGGAGACGGCCAAGAAAGCCGGAGCCAGGGGCGGAACGGTCCTCCGCGGCCGAAGCTCCGCAATCCACGAAGAAACCAAATTCTTCGGGATAACCATCCATCCGGAAAAGGATATCCTCATGATCGTCGCTCCTCTTGAAGACACGGAGAAGATCATGAGCGCCATCAGCAACAACCATGGTGTCGGCACCGAAGCGCATACGCTCTGTTTCAGCCTGGAAATCGACAACTTGATCGGTTTCAATTTTGACAGATAAAAAGGCATGACCATAAGTCATGCCTCAGACTGTTGACAAAACAGTTTTCATAAAACCAATCAAACAAAAAAGGCTGCCTTTCATCAAAACCAGGCAGCTTTTTGTTCCTCTTGTATTGTAAAGAAGCGAACTATCCCTATGCGTACA